>Ga0209671_1000211_pt1 | contig 32725 bp, 15 predicted proteins | sample WorMetHERISLAND2_2_FD_187401 | JGI IMG/M metagenome (GOLD analysis project Ga0209671, IMG submission 187401) | Marine gutless worms symbiont microbial communities from Max Planck institute for Marine Microbiology, Germany - Olavius geniculatus... | ecosystem: Host-associated > Annelida >...
GTATTAGCTTAGACATTTATGCCTGGCTACTGAGAACAGATTAAATGTCTAAGCTAATACATTAGTTCGGGCTTATACTTTTTGATTTTTGCCGTTTTACATCAGCGTTTATAGAACATTTAATGAATTGCTTGCAGTTTTTTTATATATAGTATATAAAGGCGTACAGTTGTCTGCTTAGCCGTTTTTAGTCTTACACCACAAAGCATGCTATTGTTAGTGCTGCAATTCTTTCCTGCAGGACTCTATCTCGATTCGGGGAGGGAACGGAAATGGAAAGAGTGAAAGGTGGGGGACAGCCGAAGGAAGAGAAGTAAAAGTTTACAATTCCAATTGCAAAATTCTGCATACGCCACTAATTTAAACATTATTATTTTTTTCTTTCCTTCTGTTGTCTCTCCTCCGATTTACAGTTTTTCTTCTGTTACCCTTCCAGACCACACTTGTGCTTTTAAGTCTCAACTTCTAAAATTTTACGAAACACGTAGGCATTTTCTCTTATGTTTTCCCAGTCAGGCTCTGTTGTCGAACGGCTGGTTTAACCGCGGGCTTTCGCGGCCAAGTTTCTGGCGGCAATTGTTCGTCTGCAAATGCCGCATATTGCACTCAGTTCGCCTGGTAGCCTATATACGGTATCCTGGTACGTATCCGACGTCCGACGTGCGCTCTTCTTGTTGCGTTTAACGCATCCAGCTGCAGTCTTCGCACATTGTGTAGGCCCTATAGTCTCCGATTTGTTACTGCGCTGTCTGCATTTACTAAAAGTCTGCTAAAAGCGACAGAAATGAAGTGAAATGAACTGAGATCTTAGTTCAGTTCAGTTCAATTCGGTTCGTTTCTGTGGCTTTGACGTCACCAGTAGAGTAGCGAAAATATGGAGCAAATATAAAGCAGCTGGAATAAAAAAAATATCGGTATCCGCGTAGCTATTTTTATCCCAGGTCACCCGAGCTATTTAAAGGCTACTTTCCTAAATCGTGCAAATACAGATATTAGTTTTTGGACGGCGGTGGTGGCCCGAGGCTGGTATAAGGCCTATATACGTTGAATTCCAGTTTTGCCGTAATGTTTTGTATTCGAAGTCGGATGTCAAATCTAACTAGGCCTACTAGTACTTTTTTGACTAAAATTCAAGTACCAGTATTTGATGCTGTTGCATTTTTATTTCATGTGATTATTAGGCCTACGTTGTCACTGCGGGAGTTCCCGAATGTGTTTCCTTGCCTGCTTGTAACTCATGAAGCCAGAGACCATAGCTAACTGAATGAGTGCATTGACGCCGCTTGATTTCGTAGATGACTAAATTTGTCTCGAATGTGAAAATCTGCTAGTCGCTCGCCTCTTTATACCAGTTCGCGTTCAATAAAGGCGATAACGCAACGATAACCTGGCGCGTTGCATACGGCGTATACTAGATTCATTTGCATGCGGCCTATCGCATATCATATCGTGGTTTACCCGGCATCCGGTACACACGACGTTGGGTCGCCCTTTGCCTCTGAAACAAGCCACTTCCTGCGTGTCGCTTTAATCTATTTGTTCATGTCCTCACTATACAATTTGGCATAGTACCTTCGGCTAATATATCCATTTAGTGGTTTACCGTCCGCTCTGAGGGTTGGCAAGAGCTGACGATCATTCCTCGATCCGTTACTGCCATGCGTCTTCTTCAGTTTGTTACGTGCTGTACAGCTAAACGTAGATAGCGCAGACTTGGGATCGTGTGTCTGTCTGTCTGTCTGTCGTCTGTGCGTAACGGATGTACTGTGACTAACGGATATGTCTTATGGGAAAACTTTTTACAAGAATAATTATCCTGGATTGGTGGCTACTCAGATGCAAAATTTCGAAAATGTAACGATACCAATAACTGCCTTGCCCGGTAGTTTAATTCGTTATTTGGGTTTCTAATGCACAATGTTAAGTTTGCACATGGTTTTCATACGGTCATCAATACATCCAGTTTGGCGATACATGTGTATTGGTGGAATTTTTGTATTCCAAAGTTTAATATGGCATATCGTTCTACTTAGCTCAGTATTGGTATTAGTGTTGTGAGTCGTGGGTAACTTACCGATAAGTTACCTGTAATTCCATTCCATTCCATTTATTTAAAAATCAGTCCACAAGGGACCACTGACACACACAGCAAACAACACATAAAAACACAAAAACACAGACATAAAAGAAGTACGCATAAAAGAAACAAAATGTAGTATGAACAGTAAGAAATGCATTAAAAACCAGCATATGACATAAGCTGAGCCAAGTACTGAAAAAGACAATTACTGGAAGTAGAACACTGTTTATCAAACGAGATTCTAGCATTGTGTAAGAGCGTGTCAAAACTAGACAAATGCAACCTAATCAAGATCTGAGTAATGTGCTAAGTTACCGGCAAATTGAGCAAAATTACCGCTAAGTTACTCGTAGCTTATGTAAGTTACTCGTAACTTACGGGCAACTTAATTTACCGGTAATTTTAAATTACCGGTAAATTACGGGTAAGTTACTGGTAAGTTATCCGTAAGTTACCGGCAACTTATCTGTAATTTAGGCGTAAGATACGCGTTAATTACCGGTAAGTTATCAGTGACGTTTGTTATCGGTAATTTAACAACACTAATTGGTATGAAATAGTTTAACCTGAAACAGAACCGCTATATGCTGTAGCGGGTATTCCATGCCATATCTCACGTTTTCTAGAAACTTGTATGTGTTTTTTTCGCGAGTTGCAACGTCGTAATGGCGGGCGGGACACAAGCATACATACGCGACGTCGCCGGCGCGATTTGGACGACGTCACACTCGTAAAGTAACTCCGCCGCCGCCGTGTCATCGCGACCTTAATGTCCGCACGCGGGCTGGCCGACCGGTGTATCCGACCGGAAATGATTAAAGCTCCCGATGCCATTCATACGTCTACACCTTGACCCTCTCCATCAGTCAATGCACGTGCGCCCGGCAGTTCGGTGAACGCCAAACGTTATGGACCTGCTAGGCTGCAGTTCGGCAAAAATCGCTCAATTTTTTCACTAAACCAGAATACCAAGTTTAGTTACGGATTTGCCTTGTATTTTGCAGACGATCCGATAATCCTTGTGTTTTATTTGCCCAAATTTTAATGCCGTAAGTAATGCATTTTAATCTGATATGAATATGAAGATGTCCCGTACTGTTGGCCAGATAGCAGGACTAGGATATACCGTATGTATAATGCCAGAGTAGAAGACAGTCGTCGCCGGAGGCATGTCAAGGCGGCTGATGCGTCTGTCTGTCGAAAACATTTCTAGTATTCACTTCGCGAGTTCACCAAGTTTATTTGATGCATGACGCAGACTTTACTGTCAAGCCAATCAACTTGGGCAGTTAGTTCGTTCTAAGCTGTTAACGACTACATTCCCGTCGCCGTCCATTAATGCGCTGTCTATTCTGCATGCTGGTCCCAGAACGTCGCATTTTGTCTTGAAGCCGAGTTCCCAGTGTGTCTGGTCGGGCGGTGCGATCGGTACCTGTCGCAATGTGTTGTCTGCACGCTGATCAGTTCGTTAGCGGGCGAGCGTGAAATACTGCGGCCGACGACCATCCCGACGACGTCCGTACTATGTGTTTATAACCGTTGCCTGGCGACGGACTCACCGTGTGTCGAGGATTTACATTCGTGCGCCTGCGTACCGGCTAGACCACGCTTTTCAACAGCCGCCGCTTGCTGACTGACACGTTATGCGGTCGTCCTATTCGGGCCGCGTTACGCCTCTTGCCCGTCCTTCTGTCCGTCCGTCTATGCGGATTATGTCAAACTCCACTACACAAATGAACACAAAAACAAGTTGGCAACACGTCGAGCTAAATCTGTATTCTGAAAACACTGCTGTGAATTGTGATGCTGTACGGTAAACTTTTTTCGCGTTAATATAGTACTGTTTTGGCTTTTCCGTTTTAGTTTTTACGTTTTTGTTCGTATATTTCTTGGCTTTTCAGTAGAGCTCAACATGTCTGTTTTTATTTTGACAACTGAGTTGCTATTATTTAATGCTGGTACAGAAAACAGACGACTGGGGCCGTGGGGATTTAATATGGCCGAAAGTGAAAGATCCGATACGTCGATAAAGGCAAGCATTTGTTGTCTCGTGGGATTGTGTCCTCGGCTAACGGTTTTCGACAAGGAATGGATTCGATCTTCGACCTTAAATCGATGGCGATCCTTCTTACATTATCTGACGTCGAGGCAGGAGATAAAACGAGTTAAATATAACAAATGTTTTTTTCGTGTGCAGGACTGCAGTGCAGTGCAGATGACAGAGAAAAAGTTGCTGCTTTCCGGCAAGTTTGGTCCCGAGTTCGGTTCCGGTTCGTTTTAATTGGTCGTCCCTCGTCTTATTGGTGCTTATCACTTTCTCTGGGCGATCATCTCAAAGTGAGTGCCTGCATGGTGGAAAATCAGCTGTGAATAATCGCTGTGGATTATTGGTCCTGGTTCGACGGATATGTGTGCCGCTGCCGCCGCTACAGTTTGCAGTAATCGTCGCTCGTGCTTCCAGACGACATGCTGAACGGAAGCGGAGCCGGAAGCGGAAGCACTAGCGTCACGTGATCGAACATGGCGGACAGACGAGCGATGAGATGAGATGAGCGTCGCGAGCGCGGTGGCCGCCTACTCATCGGTAGCAGCGATCAGTGCGGCGACGCCGACGTTTGTATCGTCGTCGTCGCCGTTACACGTCAACACAACCCTGCAGCCGTCACCTGTCACTGCCCCCATCACCGCCGGCGCCACGGTCGAGCGTCAGCCGTCGCCCGGCGGCGCCGTGCGTCGACACAGACTGAGACGACGCGCATACGTCTACCGGACGCAAGGACGACGGGAGGCGCGACTTTACAGCTGGCCGAGTCGCAGCTTCCTATCCGCCGATCGACACTCACAGACCGTCACACTCAGCAAGCGCGGCAACTCCATCTACGGTATGGTACGAGCTAGTCTAGCGAAAAAGTACCAATTTATATACATTTGCTACGTGACATTTGGGCCTTTCATCATGCGTGACGTGGCGACATTTTTAAATAACAGCAACGTCGCGCTATTGGTCTATACGGCATCTAGCTTTTTGTATATCTTTTAAGCCTTTAGAGTAGAAACAAATACCATACATGCAACTTGTACAACTGTGTGTATGGATGGATATTATATCATTAATAATAATAGCAATAACAGTATATGCAGTTATTCGTTGTGCGTAACGTCAGGGTGGTGGCCTATACGCTAGTTTATTAGAACTTGTGTAGCCCACTGGACCTAGAACGGTACGTCAGGTTGTTGATAATAATAAAGGCAGAGTATAAAACTGTCGCTATGGAACTGAACGAAATTGCACAAATGAATATCATTTAGTAGCGTTATTATACAGCTCACCACCACAATGCGGTAGCTGTTCGGTGTTCAATAGGGCATATGCCTATGCCACGTGTCACGTGATGTATCGTTCGCAGACGTGGAGAGTTCGAGACATTTCCGTTAATAATGGAAGTCGCAAATTAACCGGAATTTAAAAGTGGGATACTAAACCCGATCAATAATTCATGACCTTATCTTCAACGCATCCACGAAAGTCGAAAGTTGTGACGATTTAAAAACGTTTCTGTTTTTAGCATTTTGTTCGTATTTTTTCATTTTTGGCTGTTTACCGGAATTCCCTGATTTGGCTCACTAGATGTTGATCTGGATTACCGCCAAGTAGTTCCGATTATTCTAAAAATTTCGTCAAAATCCGTTCATAACTTTTCTCGATATATTGTACAGACTGACAGGCGTGCACTCAAATGACCTCGAGTAAATAAAGAAGTCGAAATCATTTGCAATGTGTTAGACGTTATTTACTGTCTTCGCAGAAAACGAAGCGTTGAAAAAAGGCTTTAAAAGTCTCTCTGGCGTTTTATTACGTCTGTGACGTCGTCGATATTTACGATTTACCCCATGGTTGTGCGTGCAGGTTTACTAACATTAAGCTGCTTGCTGTTCACGTGAACGCATTCTTCCAATGGGTTGCATCAGCAAGGCAACAGCTTGTAAATAATGGGCGTAGAATGCGAGACTGCGTCTTCGTGCTGACGGCCGTCTGTCTGACGGGCTACGGACGCTGCTGTATATCGCAGCTGTAATTCTAGGCCTATATAGTCCAGAGTTGACTTTTTAGCTTTCCTAGAAGTTAGAACGCAGCGGTTGCCAACATTTTGCTCATTGTCAGTTGTTACCGTGTCTACTTTTATTTTTATGCATCTTCTGCCCTCTTCTGGCAGGCGTCCGTGCCTCTGCCCGTGAGTGTCGGTTCTGTGATGTCTGTGATAGCCCTACGTGTGAATGGAACTTCGCCAAACTTTTGCTCCTAAATACATTTTTGGAACCGATAAAAGATGAACCCAGAACTGTTTAGATTTTGGGATGAAAAGGTTCAAGCAGTGTTCCTATAGCTTCTGTTGCTCACGCCGGCCATGCCACTGCAGAAATAATCACCGTCATCATAGAAACACCCAGCATAGTGTGCAATATTTTGGTGGTGATCGGAATTCGGGATCGGCATCCAGATGCAGGACTACAGTATATCTGATTCTCAGATTTTTTACCGTTGCGAGATAGGGCGAAAAAGTTCGTCAGCGGGATTATATAAAAAGTTACAGACGGATTTGGATAGAATTTTCGGGGAAGATTTGATTTGGCCCAATCTATAGTATAGTTCGTTAGATTTTGGTAGAAACGGTGTTGCCACCTGGCGAACATAACGGAAAAATGACAGCGTTGGCGAAGGTTTTCGCTGTCCCTATGCCCTTCTAGTTTTGTGCTATCTTCTGTCCCACTGCGGCATGTACTTGCCTATACGTTTGTTGCATATGAAATAAAGATTTCTCACTTAGGCCTACTTACAAACCATTGTCTATCCTCGCATCGGAATTCGCCACCAAAATCTAATCGCAAAGTTGTTGCTGCGTCTTACTGTTCCGATAAATTTCATTAAAAGCTGTTTGAAATTTTTGACTAATCTTATAGTAAGACAAACATGCAGACAGACAGAAAAAGAAAAAAGGGAGAGCATAAACTTTCTCAGGTATTCATTGCTAGTTCAACGTCAGCGTGTATGCAGGCGTGTCAAAATGTCAAACGCTGAAGACTGCCTGTAGCCAGCCTTTCTTCAACTCGTTGGTGCCAGCCTATCGTCAGTAGTACATAAAAGTCGTACGTTGTGCAAGATTTACTGCTGATGTAAAGCTTCGTCGGGAAAAGCTCTGTGAGAGATTTACAACTTTTCAACAAGACGCACGTGTGCTTTGAGCGAACGATTCCAGCGCCCGGCGCTGGCTTGGCTGTTAGTCTGTATACTCTGTAGGCCTACTGTTACCTCATTGGAAAGTCACGCCGAGGAAAAACGCTATTAATAGACGATGACGCCGGTAACTGCACGGGCGCTCGTCATTAACAGGTCATTGTTTCAGAATGCAGATTCCTAGGCAGCTAACGCGGAATGCGGAAACGAAATTTAGTGCACACAGCCTGTCACTGCCTCATATCCAGTAAGCGCTAACTTGAGGGCGTTTTTTCCTAGAGTCTGACCATTAAGTAAGAAACTTTACATACCGGACACGTCGTTAAGACATTGAAGATATTAAATTTTAGCCGTTTTATAGGACTTTCAATTACCGTAGGCCTAATTCTTGTTTCGAATCGTGCCGATGATCTGCATCATTTTATGAACATTATGTTTTTCGTGTTATCTCTTATTGTGCGGTCGTTTTATTATATAGGCCGTATTACGCGTTTTTAACCCGGTCAGCACTGCTATCTCTTTGCTCGTCTCTGGGCTTCTATAGCTTGAACCCACAAAACCGAAGTTTGTGTGAACGTTCTCCGGATCAGGAGAGAGTAACCAACGTAAAAGGTAACAAGAAATTTGAGCTAATGCTCACGGGACGCGCGAAAGCCTATAGCAGTTCTTGTTCGCAAACTGTCAGTCTATCTCCAGCCATTTTGTCGCGACTTGTGAATGATATAGACTTGTATCGCAGCCCGAAATAGCCAAAAAAATTCCATAAAACCCCTTATTTTGGCGTTCAAGGTCATTCAAGGTCATTGAATTCGGCGTTACTCGAGAGACAGTGTATGGACTTTCTATTAGTGGTTAATAGTAATCTAGGCCTTATCTCGCACCGTTATTGAGATACAGCGACTTATTGGCCAAAAATCGCAAATTTTGTCCACCCCCTCTCATTTAGCGCCCTCGTTGAGGGTGACCCCCTTCGAATTTATGAAAAAGCTTTACGGTTTCTGAAACTAGAGTCTTCCAGGCAGCCGATGGTGAAGATTTGGTGATCCTAGCTTGGACCGTTTTTACCTGATCCACCCGTGTGACAGACAGACAGACGGACAGAATTGCGATGGCTAAGACGCGATGAAAGCAGCAGCTGCTTTCGCGCGTAAAAAGTGAAGTCCGGTACTTGCTATAGCGCTTCTTACATGAGACGGAATCGTGGACAGAAGCGCTTTACAATTTCGGAGGTGGCAGCTGATTGTCGTGAGCTAATGATACCGCAGCGCACTATGTGGCCGTCCATTGCCCGCGTCAGCGAACAACTGGACCCGCGGTTTGCAGCAAGTAGACATACTACCGCCCCAATCAGCCGCACTAGACCTTCACCCCATAGCCCGTAATCTAATATTCATTTTCCATGCCACGGAGGGTAGGAGACTGAGTTGTTCTGAGCACATAGTAGGTTATCAGCTTGTTCAAGGTTACTTGCAAATGGCAGACAGTGAGAATTGAACCATAACCTGAAAGTTACGAGTCGACACTAACCACTAGATCACTTGCACCTGCAGGTGCACATAGGTGTAAACAATTTTGCTCAGAGTCATTACTTGGTAGTGCACCGGCTAAGAATTGAACCGTGGACCTTTCGGTTTCGTATCCAACGCCTCAACCGCTGAGCCACCAAGCCACCCGTGCCGGTTTTCACTTTATTAGGTGAAAGATCATGGCCACCGGACATCAAAAACCTCATGAAAACATGAAAATGGCAAGTTTGTGTTAACTTACGGCCTGACGATTAAGCATGACAGTATAAGGAGGTTCTAGCGCTGACGATCATTACTAGACGTACGATCACATACATGTCGGCATTAGTCGTTTTCATCTTTGCTTGTTATTGTCTTTTAAAACACAATAGCAGCAAAATTGTGGTGCCGACACTGTCATGAACACACGTTTTTGCTTTGCTCTCTTTTTATAACTGAGTATTTTCATAAACCTTAGACTGAATTTCTATAATAGTACAAGAACTCAGTGCATAGGCTTACAGGCACGAATATGTCCGAATGTTGGCGTTCAATAAAATGCTGTACATAGGTCGCTACTGAGTAAGGACAGTGGGTTGTTGTAGTCCAAGGTGGTTCTGTTCTTGATGGGGTTGAGTAACCTACTGACTTGTCGATAGAATGACTATGACTGGGGAGATTTCATGTCTTGGGGAGAGTTATATCCACACGGTTGTGTTCTCGTCGACCTGCGCAGGTTTCGTTGCTAACTAGCACGCCATTTGTGCTGGATATAGGAACTCACCAGAGAATTGATTGACGTTTGAGAGAAACAAATTGCTGCACGTTGAGTTGTGTTGTGACAAAAGAAAGTCACAATAATATGCGAATGTAGGCTGAGTCCATTGATCTTGACTCCGCCGTCGACTACTATCAAACCGATGTACTGTAGCTCAGTTTGACGTTGACATCATTCAGCAACTGCTCTGAGCAGCTTAATCTTCCTCGGCATGGTTTACCGCAGTTAGCTTTTCAGCAGTCACTTTTTAAACGCGTCAAACCAAAACTAACCATCTGCTGGCTCACAAAAACTATCACCTTTGTGTACTTGAGTTTTCAGCAGTTTTTGATAACACTGATCACGATGTCTTATTTTTTTTATATTTCGTATTTGTTTGACATTTGTAGCTCTGTTGTACAAGTAATTTGAGCAAAGCTCATGAGACGCGCGACAGCCTTAGCAGTTCCTATTCGCAGGCAGTCTTGATTTAACTCTATCCATTTTGACGTAATTCACTCTTGAAATCTACGCCGCAGCCACAAATTGCAAAAACACAAATACCTTTATTTTAGAAATTTAAGGTCATTCAAGGTCATCGATGTTTACACCAATAAAAGGCTTGTCACTATATTGCTTGTTATGATAAGCAACATGTCTTCGCCGATCTGCCACCGTTTTCAAGCTACACGAGCCAATAGCTGTAAAATAACTACTTGTAGATTCTTAAAAATGTACGTTCTATGCTAAAAAATGTCATGCACAAAATGTTCAGGTCTATCTCCAGCCATTTCGATGCAATTCATTCTTAAAATGTGTGTCGAAGCCAAAAATCGCAGAAAAATTCACTAAAAACCCCTATTTTGAAGGTTCAAGGTCATTCAAGGTCATCGACGTTTACAGCAATAAAAAACTTGTCACCAGTGCTTGTTATGATAAGCAGCATGTCTGTGCCTATCTGCAACCGTGTTCACGCAACACGAAATAATTGCGGTAAAATAACCACTTTTTAGGGGGGTAGCTGTCTTTGACGCCCGCCTGCGCCGGCCTCCTTGAACTTAGGGGGTCAGGACTTAAACTGTAAAAATCTACGTTGAATGCTGAAAATTTCATATGCAGGTTATCTTGCTCTATCTCCAGCCATTTCGTCGCAATTTAGTGTTGAAATGTGCACTGAATCCAAAAATTACGAAAAATTCACTAAAAACCTCTTTTTGAGGGGTTTAAAGGTCGTTCAAGGTCATCGATGTTGATAATTCCAAAAAGCCTGTTACCAGTGCTTGTTATGATAAGCAGCAGGTATGTACCTATCTGCAACCGTTTTCACATTATTCGAGCCAATAACGGCAAAATGACGTCTTTTTAGGGGGTACCCTTCTTTGACGCCCTAGTTCGAGGGGAACCCCTGCACCCAGTGGCACGAAATTTTGTCACGATAAACTAGAGACCTTGGGGCAGCCACAGTGAAGATTTCGTGATCCTAGCTTGCACCGTTTTGATACAGATCACGAGTGTGACGGACGGACGGACAGACGCCCAGATGATCGCAAAGACGCGCGAAGCATTCTGCTGTCGCGCGTAAAAACGGGCAATTGGGGGAAGTAATTGCCCGGGAGGCAAATTCAAGATCATTGTCACTGAAAATATGTGTATGGATATTCAAGGTAACTCGTCTCAGAGCCACGGAACATCAGCTGCCATATGAGATCACGCAGTGTTACCTGCCACCGGACATAAGCGAGCGGGCCCGCATTAACCCTACGAAGCAGGCCGGTAATCGATTTACCTACCCTGGAAGAATGGAATGCTGAGTTGACTTAGTCGGTTGGTTGTAAATGGTCATCCATCCAAGTTGTAACCATGCCTGGCGTAGAGCAAATTCTATGATCGATGTCGCGCGTTAACCGCTGCACCAAGTCACCGTGCAGTAAGTCGGCCGCACCAGACCGTGGGCTACCGAACTTTTCCAGTCGCCGTTGCTTGTGTCTGCAACACTGTCCGAACACGTCTCCTCTGCACCTTCTGTGGCTGTCTTTCGTTCCCGGCTGAAAACTAATCTGTTCTTAATCTCCTATTCCACCTTCTAATAAGATTGTTCAGTGCCAGCACTGTGACGCTTAGTTGCTTTGGACACTCTAGTCGTTGATACTTACTTACTTATTTAGTACCTGGATGGGTAAAGCAGGTAAACTATCTACGTAATCAACCGTTTATCGACTTAGCGTTCTGCGGTCTGTGGGATGCTAAAATGAGTGTCAGCTTTCGAGCTGAATATTACAAAATGGCGATGGTGAATGGAGTATGTAGCTATCAGTTTAGGTGGATCTGTGGCTTAAGTCAAGTGGTTTGGTCCAAAGGTCAGTGGCCACCCAGCGCGGTGTACGGACAAAAGGCCACCGGACGAAAGGCCGCTTGGATATGTAATTACCTATTTACCAAAATATATGTAACAAAATTATAGAAATTATAGAATAGGTTTATAGTTTACGATCGTGCTGTGTTCATCAGTTGAACCAGGTGAACTCTTCCGGTGGCTGTGCTGCGATGACAGCACCATTTGCACCGTCATTCACTATTATTGATACTGATAGATGTGTCTGCTGCTTGTTGTGTATAGACGTGATCGAGGTGATGTTTCTATGTCATGTGGCTGCGGTCGCGTCGTCGCACGCCAGTCCCGGTCCCAGTCCGTGCTCGTCGTCGGTCGTCGGTCGACGTCGCGCCGCCGGCTATTACAACACACGCAACGGCACAACGTCGTCATCGTCGTCGCTGACGTCCGATCTCATTCTGCTCCGGTTCAAAGCCGTCGACATGTTTCTCTGCATTGACGCCAACGACGGTCGCGTGCGTCTAAAACGAATCGTAAGTTGCGTCTTGTCGTTCTACGCCGAATCACGCAGTTCGCCGTAGTTTTGACGTTTTCACTACCGCTACTCGTGCAATGTTTACACCCATCGGGTACCTATTTGAAAGGTTAAAAGGCGTGTAGCTTTTTATACGAAACCCATCGTAGAGCTATGGAGCGTCACCTGCCGTATGGGATTACAGTGTTACCTGCCACCTATCACGTGAACGCGCCCGCCTTGACCCCAGCCAGATAGGCCAGTACTCGATTTACCCAGAGATGGAAGGCTGGGTTGGTCTTGGTGCTTGGTTATGTAGCGAAATGGTTTACCTGTCTGCCGGCAATCACCCATCCAAGCAGTAACCACCTGACCCGGATGTCTTTAAATAGACTCATAGGTTGAAACGCAACTGAATAAGTTGATAAATGCATCAAATTACAACCTTTAGGCCTATATACATTGTTGCTGTTGACGTTTCGGCAACCGCTGCTGTCTTCGTCGGAACGACTGTCCACCAGGTGTCGCTGTGGCGGACAGTAGGTAGTCATAGATGTGTGGAAGTTGGTAGGACCCCTCGTCTCGGTTCATCGACTTGTCTTGTTCTTTTCTAATGTGTATCGCTTCCCTGATCCACCGAGACGAGGGGTTCTACCAACTTCCACACATCTATGATTACTTACTGTCCGCCACAACGACACCTGGTGGACAGTCGTTCCGACGAAGGCAGCAGCGGTTGCCGAAACGTCAACAACAACAACAAAGTATCTAAAGGTTGTAATTTGAAAAATTTATCAACTTATTCACCTAACCCGGAGTTGAAATAGTCCAGCGTCCTGATCGCTTCGCCCGTAACCAAGCCACTTTGTCACTAGTGCATGAACATTCTATTGCATATACTGTAAGTCGCTTTCTGTTGTTATTTGCATTTCTTACCTGGTTCTATACACGCAATTGTTATTGCAGCAGTTGTTACATTCGTTATTTGTGCGCAACAATTTAATGTGACAAATGGGCGGCTAATTCACAACTTTGTGTCGTGAACTTTTTCACTGTGTTGAGACCACCGTTGACCCTGTATTCCGCATACCAACAGCATGTCGATTTAAATAAACCTGATAAACATATACGTGTTTCGTTGAAGATTGAAAGGGCTTTCTATAGGAATTTCATCTCATCGCTACAGAGCGTCACCTGCCGTATGGGATCACAGAGTGTTTTCTGCCACCCGACACAGGTGGACGCGCACCGCTTCAAGCCCAGTCAGATAGGCAGGTACTCGATTTACCTACCTCAGAGGGATAGAAGGCTGAGTTGACCTAGGCGGCTGGTTACATACCGAGATGGTTTACCTGCCTGCAGGCATTCAACCATTTAAGAACTAACCCGGTCTGGTATAGAACAACTTCGTTGATCGGACACAACACGCTACCGCTACGCCACGCCACAGACGGCGCTATATCAGTGCCTTCGGTCGGCAGCTGTATGCCGATGATGATGATGATGTGTTTGTTTCAGCGTCGTTGGGACCCGTTGGCGGGCTGCGCATTCCGACACGACACGGTGTCCCAGCTGTACGACGTCTATTACAGCGGCGAGCAGTTCTCACGCTGGCGCCCTGTGACTGGCGCTGCAGGGCGGTCCAGACGACGCCGACGTCGGCGCTGGTACCTCGGAGTTGACCGGCACGGCACTGTACGGACGTTTAGCGTGAGGTCGGTGCGGCACCGGCACGACAGCCACGATGACGACGACGACGCAGAATTCCACGTACCGCGACGAGTGTTGTTCTTCCAGCGCTGGATCGGCGCCCGACCGCAGCCGCAGTTCAGCTTCCCCGCCGGACGTGTGTCTGTCTTGCCACCTGGCTGGACTACACCCTCCCCTGCCCCGGCGGCGGTCTCCCCTGACATGGACAGACTACGGCGTCTACGACGACGGCGACGCTGGCCAAAGTGTAGCCGTCTGCTGACTGAATGTCGTCTACGAAGGCGACACAGAAGACGACCAAACAGTCCAAGCCGAACTTCCACTACTGACGCTGCATTAGTATTGCCTGACAGTTGACCTGCATCGATCTGACTCACTGTCCCTCCTGGAGAGGGCTGACTTTGGGTCCAAAATGGGGAACCAACTTTTTAAACTAACACAACTTGGTGTTTAACTCTTTTTATAACTCGTCACTCACTGCCCAGAGTCTAATAAGCTAGGTGAATTAGCGCTGTACAGCTGCTGTATTTAATGAGGATCCAGAGATAAAGATTCTCGCAGAAGAGTCACGTGAATGGCCAAGCATAGAGCAGTTCGGTTGCTATATTTTCTGAGCAAGTAAAATAGCAATCTGACCAATGCTACAATAACTTTTGAAAAAATATTTTTGTATTCTGATAAAACTTACGAATAAGGTACAGCACAATTGCTGGAGAAAAGTTATTTTCACGTTGTTGAGTTCATGTCTCTTTGAAATCGATATACTAGTACGCAGAAATCAAATAACTTCTACTGCTACCGTGTGTGGCAAAATGCTGAACGAGCCGATTTTTATGACGGTTTTAGGCGATATCCACCGCACATATTGCGTATTCAGCGTAGAATATGTGAGCTGCAGAGTTACACAATGTCCACGTCTGCATGTATATAAGAAAGCATCATTCTGTGTCCAATAGGTTAAACACACGATGGTCCACGAACAGTTTACTTCTGATGACAAATCTACCAAATTAACCGATTTGAATATTTATGTTGTTGTTTGAGCTAGGGTGAATAATGTCCAATTATACTTATACCGCTTCTAGTAGTTTAATAATAGGGGACCTGATAATAATAATAATAATAATAATAATAATAATAATAATAATAATAATAATAAGCACGCTCACGAGTTAAGGAGATAATCAGTCAGGCTGGATAAAAGTAGATATTAAAAAGAGATGTTTTGCCACCAGAGCCAGACCAATACTTTCTGTGCTTACGCGGAAAATTTATCCCCGGTTTCAACGTACAGAAATTATTCAGCTCGGTTAAGGACGTGACATGTTTTGTTATCAGAAATATACTGCCGTGTTTATGGATCTCCATTGTGCATTGTGAATCTGAATTACCCGCTCTTCGTAGACTTATTTATTCGGTTTTCGATGAAGTTTGCTTTGCTGTTGGCTGCAGCTGCACGCGACAAGGTACTTGACAAACGATGTGGTTCTAGATTTACTTCGTAGCCAGTACGCACTGTAGCCGCTTCGGTATTGTGACGCAATGACATTCAACTATGGGCGGCGCTAGGAATCTAAAGCTGAGGGGCAACGTGGGGGCAAGGGCCAGGACACAGGGGGGACAATGTTTTTTTTCTGTGGGCCAACTTTATTTAGTTGTTATGTGCATCAAAAAGACGTAGCGGGATCCAAAGACAAACCCCCTGGTCTGGGAGTCAGGTCAGGTGGTGAAGCCCCCTAAAGCTTAGCTTTGGGACGTGCAATGAAATTTGTTTGCTTTTTAGTATTAATGGAAACACAAAAAATATACAGATATCTGTGTTGTCTTGCATAAATGACGTTTAATAAGTCACATCTTGGCGTGTTTATGGTTACCAGAGGGCACTTTGTCACCATCAAAATTTTTCCTGGAGGACAGCTGGGGGTAAGGACAAGGGCAAGGGCACTGTCTTTTTGCCCCCTCTGGCGCCGCCCATGCATTTAACGTCGTTTCGCCACGTGATTTGTCATGAAAAATAAAAGAGTGATTCAATTTTTCTCAAATATTTATGGAAGTATGACAAAATTTGGCACAGGTATTTTATCAAGTTTATTGTAGGTGATAAACTTTTCAGCCGAGAAATTTGTGGAAGAGGAACAAGAAAGATGGACAAAAACAAACTTGCTACAGTTTTACTTGCCACGAAGCTAACCACAAATAATTGTCATTGTGGAACGAAACATCTTGCCGTTGTTTGCACCTTTTTGTAATCGTGCAAAACTAATGTTTAATTATTGAGTTACTTGAATGTCTTTTTTGTTGATATTTCCGTAGCAAACACATAGGCAGCTTATAAGACCGTCTCGTGTTGTTTAGGCTTTAAATATTATGCTAACAATATGCTAACAATTTGGTCCCGGTTTCGACGGTTGAACTAACTTATGATGAACGCTGTTTGATTCACAATCTGCGTGTGGAGAAACACTGGGCTTCCGAAATAATTGTAAACATGTTTATATATACACATGCAAATAATTTTAAACTATCAATGGTTAATAGCAGGTGTTAAAATTGTTCAAACGCTATGAATATCTATTATTTTGCAGTTTATATCGCATTATATTGTCGCATATTTGAAAATGGTATTACCTTTTTGGTCCATTCGGTATTTATATCGAAATCGTAATAGCATTATGATATGCGGGAAATTTTCGGACCTTTTCCCGAGGAAGACACTTAGGAGCTAACTTGAATCCTGGGAGCATTACTTGGTCTTTTTGGTCACTGATGTTTACTGAACTATTGTATATGCCGCGTTGTACAGACACATCAACGTTGTACAGTACAAGCGACTATAATATATACTGCATTGTTCCGTTACTCCAGTTTAACGTTGCTGTCGATTAAAATAATGTCTAATCGATTTTTGTCTATGCATTGAGCGATCGGTTAATTAAACAGGTTGACATAAGTCTAACTCAACTTGTGAAATATATTCCGGGGCAAATCCGTTTGTCATTATCACACCCGCCACACTCGGTTAAGAAATGCTGACTGACTAAACTTGCACCGTTATTAACAGAACACAATGTATACCGATCGTTTTTGCCACAGCTGAAAACATTCCGCTAATTTTGTTCTAAATATCGGAAAATGATAAGTGACGTGGAGTTTTCATTAAACATAGACGGAACCGCGAGTTCGCCGTAGCGGGTTGAAGAATCTTTTGCCCCAACCGAGTTTCATCACCTGTCATACAAATGACAACAGACTGATATTCGTAATACTTTAAAATAAACTCAGAACTTTGCTATACAAATAATCTGAGCAATGCTCACGTAACGCGCGACAGCATTGGTGCTCCCACCGAAGAAATTAGTGTACATCGTGCAATAAAAAATAATGATGTGTTTTGAAAGACCACCCAAATTTGAGGTCTCCGTATGGAGGACGTCTTGAACTAAGAGGTCGAAACTCAGAAAATCTAAATCTGCGCATTATTTTAAAAATTTCATACGCAAGTTGTCCTGGCCTATCTCCAGTAATTTTGGCGTAATTCACAGTTAAAATATGCGCAGCAGCCTAAAATCACGAAAAATTACTAAAAACCCGTTTTCAGATTTTAAGGTCGTCCAAGGTCATCAATGTTTGTACCCGCCGAAAGCTCGTTAGCAGTGCTTGGCTTGTTACGCTGGGCGGCAAGTCTATCTCCATCTGCAACCGTTTTCACGCTATTAGTCGACAATGGCAGAAATAGCGCATTTTAAAGACGTTCCCAAATTTAACGCACCTGTATGGAGGACTCTTTGAACCAAGGGGTCCGAAATTTAACTATTAAAATTGACGTTTAATACTGAACATTTCGTACGCAGGTTGTTTAGTCTATCTCCATACATTTTGGCAGAATTTATTTTTAGAATGTTCGCCGTAGCCAAAATTTGCAAAAAAATACTAAATCCCTCTATTTTGAGTGTTTAAGGTCGTTCAAAGTCATCGATATAACATCTGCGGAAACGGAAAGCTTGATAGCGGTGCTTGTTATATGGTAAGTAGCAAGTCGATGCTTATCTGCAGCCGTTTTTACGCTAGACGAGTTGATAGTGGTAAAATAACGACCTTTTAAAGGGGGTACCTCTGTTTGACAGCCTCGTTTGAGAGGAATCTCTTCATCCAACGGCACAAAATTTTGCAAAAAAAACTAAAAAATTTTGTGCCAGACAACAGTGATAATTTTGTCATCCTAGCTTGCACCGTTTTGGTAGGGTTGCAGGACGTAACGGACACACAGACGTACGGACAGAAAGACCGACACCTCTACGATAGCTAAGACGCGCTTCGCATAGCTGTCGCGCGTAAAATATTATACTAAAATCAGACGGCGGAATATGTATCAAACAGTGTGTTGAGAAGGATGCATCCGTGTCGATCAATCAATCAGTCGAAAGCTTTAATAATTCAGTTGACAAACTACAAGCGAGTACAATAATAAAATATATGTAAATACTTATGATGCACTGTGCATCAAAAAACGTCCCACTTTGTCATTTGTCGATATCTTTGCTAAATATATGTGGTTGCAGAAAAAATCCAATAAATTTGGCAACTTTGCGTCATTATGACTATGTCATAAATCATATGTGAAAAAAAATTTGATTTAAAATTTTCAGCCATTTCTTGTGCTGCAACCGTTTTCATGCTAGACAAGTCGACAGCGGTAAAATAAAAAATAGCAAAAAATAGGGAATTACTTCTTTATCCACTATGTAGACCTGCTAACACGCCTGGGTGTAGAGTCACTAGAGTGTAATACGTGTAATTGCTATAGGCTATAGTGTAGTTATACGTACGTCGTCGTCCATTGAGCGAGTGATCTTTGGTGCTTTCAGTACGGCATCAGCAACTCTTGTCAGTCGCGCGGCTGCTTCCTGCTTCAGCGGAGAGTCTCTGTCCGCATCCTGCGTTACGTGACCGTTACATCAGCATCGGCCAGTTTCAGCCAATTTTAAACGAATAAAAGATCTCTGAATGCAAAAATCTGTGTTGTACAAAGACTAAATCATTGAGTGTTTTAGATTGTTTTTCTTCAAATTAGGTCTATTTTCTGTACTTTTTTGTTACTAACGGCGATGAGTTCTTCGCTTACTTAGATGCAGCTTTTCATGCATAGCATCGTCATGCGAAATACTAAATAAAAATATTTCTAGTTTGGTGTAGTGAATCATTAAAAGTTACCTGGTTGTGATCGCTGTTAGAAATGCCAAGATACGCCTGTCCGTGATTCGCAAACTCAAACGACATCAAAATCAGCAGATAAATCGACGGCGCCATAACTTACGTTTTGAGCCAACGAGTTCACAACTGCCAAAGAGCTGATAATAATTTCCCAACAAAGTCCCGTCTGCAAAAGCTAAAGAACATTTCACAACTTCACATACATGTAAAATGGCCGCTCTTACGCCTTCTGTGTGCTTTAAAATAGATTTCGTTTTTACACGCGACAGCATGTAATGCTTCGCGCGTCTTAGTCATCGTCGAGGTGTCTGCCTGTCTGTTTGTCCGTCCGTCTGTCCGAAACAAAATGGTGCAAGCTAGGATCACAAAATCTTTACTGTAACCTGCCACAAAGACTCTAGTTTTGTGACAAAATTTCGTGGCCCTGGGTGAAGGCGTTTTTCTCGAATAAAAGCGTGAAAGAGGGGTACTTTTAAGATTTTTTTACCGCTAATGGTTCGTCTGGCATAAAAACGGTCACAGATAGGAACAGACATGCTGCATATAATAACAAGCACTAATGACGAGCTTTTTGTGGCTTTTTGTGAACCCCCAAAATAAGGGGTTTTAGTGAATTTTTATTCGCGATTTTGGACTGCGACACACATTCTAAAACTGAATTGCGTCGAAATGGCTGGAGATTAATAACTAATTGCAAATGATATTTTCAGCATTAAACGTAAATTTTAGCACTTCAAGACCTGACCCACTAAGTTAAAAAAAGATCTGCGCACTCGGGCGTCAAAGATGGGTACTCTCCCCCTAAAAAGTGGTTATTATTCTTCTATTGGCTGGTATAGCGTGTAACATGTTGCACTAGTAATAAGCTTTTTAATGGTCTGAACATCGATGACCTTGAATGACCTTAAACCCCCAAAATAGAAGTTTTTAATGTTATTTTCTTTAATTCTCGGCTGCGGCGCACATTTCAAGAATGAATTGCGCTGAAATTACTAGAGACAGATCCGGACAACCTGCGTATAAAATTTTTAGCATAGTACGTACATTTTAATCCTCTAAGTTTTGACCTTGATGTTTAACGAGTCTTCCGTACGGAGGGCTCAAATTTGGGTACTCTTTCAAGACGCACTATTATTTTATTGCACGCTTTACACTGATTATCCAAATGGCAAGACCTGCTGTCGCGCGTCACGTTAGCTTTGCTCAAATTACTTGTTACCTCTGTATAAATGTATTTATTTTTCAGTTACTTTTGTTATCCGTGCTATTACAATTAATCTTAGCTTACTCAATTTTAAAATTTGTTTTTTCATAAATGTTGACGGAAATAATTTTGATACCTCTAGGCTTTGAGACTAAGAAATTCAGTTACATTTTGGGACGATCTACAAAAGAATGGCTACATGTTTTTACTTTTTGACATTAAGATATAGGCGCCTAGTCTATTTGTGCGGTAAAATTATGCGCACAAATTATTTGCTTAAAATTTAACGTTTCTTAGTAGAGTTTTTTTATAGATTATTTAATCTCAATGACTTTTATGATTACCCAATATATTTTGGTACGAGCTCTATTTTCGTATTATATAAGCACGAAAAGACAGAACGAGAAGTGTCTGGACTATTACTACTGAATACTATTATTTTGGACTTTTCAGAAATGTAAAATGGTTTTTAGCTTTAGAAAGTCAATTAACCACCCAGAAAATTGCGTGCTGCTAATAACTTTTTCAGAACCAGCTAGCCTACAATGAGTCTTATTGAAAACACATGTCAGTTGTTTTTGATAGACTGGCAACTTAGTGTTTCGAATAATAGCGTAAGCCTAGTGAATGGCCAACGTAGCGACAAGCGTAGTATTTTTTTTTAAAAAAACGCTCATATCATGATGCGGCCTATCAGAATAGATGCATAAAACAAGAAATCTGAGCTACTGCTCATGAAACGCGCGAGAATCTATAACAATTTCTGTTCGCAGATTGTCTTGGTATATCTCCATCCATTTCGTCGCAATTCACTCTTCTGCAGCCGAAAATCGCCAAAAAACTAAAAACTCCCTATTATTTTGAGGGTTCAAAATCATTCAATGTCATCGATGTTGATACCGCTAAAAGCAAACCACGTCATAATTTTCATGTCATTTCAAAGCCAATATGCGACTTTTTATTAGTAGGAGTAGATGACAACCAAGCGTTCTGCGCCCGCACTTTGGCCCGTCATATGTCTGACATATGGCTCCATATATCCACACAATAGACCCGTTTAATCAGGCATATGTCTCCTTATTCCAGCAGCAGTGATATTGCCACTATATTTTGGTTTATAGCTCAGGGGTGTCAGAATTGATAAAGCTTCACCTAATAGAAAGTTACTGTTATCCAGTTTTATCATATGGTCTTGAGTGTTTTGATCTCTCAAGTAGTAGTGTAAACCATTTGAATGCATACTGGAACTCAGTTTATCGTAAAATATTTGACCTTAGATCACGGGAACCAGTTAGAGAATTGATTTGTTGCATGAAGAGGATAAATTTTAAACATTTGTATTATCAGAAAAAAACTGTGCTTTGTGCATAATATGCTGTGTTCGGACAATAGCGTTATAGTCACTGTGCTGAGATTGTTTATGCAGTCCAATGAATATGTCAAACTGTGTCAATTTGCTGATGTTACTCCACATAGTAACATTTCTTGTATAAGACATCGCGTCGACGTGAAATTTATTGCAGCTTGTGTATAGGCCTAACTGTATGTACTACTGACCGTATGATGTGTGTTTTTGCTATTTTTAATAACTGTCTGCATTTTTGCGAAATAAACTCATATAGGCCTATTGCGCCGTCTCACTTTGCACTTGTGTTTGTTAGATGAGTGAGTTGACAAAGATCGACAAACGTTTCTGTGTTAATTTTTTAGCAGTTGCAATGCTACACGTTACACGTGAAGTATCAAGATACGGTTTTGGAGACCGACGGGTTGATGGATATTTTATCAACAATACTGGAAAGTAAGACTAATTGCAAACAGTGTTGCATTGTCTTGTCTCAATGTAAACTTGAACTAAACACACCAGAATTAATTGAGTTACTGCAGAAGTCTGCAGTTGAACAGCATTCTAACAACATAATATTATCGTCAGCTCATGGCGCGATACTTTGGTTCTGCAGTCACGATTGTCACAACAGCTTTTGAGACACTGTACGCATACAAACGTGGTGATTATCAGCGATGTTTGCAATTGTCTACAGAAAACGTACACACGCTATTGCATGCTGTTCGCATTCCCGATATTCCGATATTACCGGAGTTCATTCAGTTGATGGATGACGATATTGCCTCATTGACCGCACTAACACTGATTGTCAATCCTAAAACGGCTGCTGCGTCTACCAGGTGACTCTGTCGCTGTATCTGCTGACTCAGTGTCAGTTAAAGCTACATCACTCAATGACGTCACTGGCTCAGATACTCGACTACATAAAAGTCGCTCTGAGAAAACTTCCACGTACACGCACGCTGGATCAGTTGACGCTCAAGTTAATTACACGCAGTCATGATGGTGCAGTGAATGACACACGTATTCTGTACTTCTTCTTGCGAACGCAAACGTTTTTGACGCTGCTTTTTGTGTCACGCGTTAGCTGGTGGTGACTGCAGACATCGATAGGCTTATCAGCATCTTTTTAATCAACATAACTGCCAGCAGCCCTGAGCTAATTTTGACAACTTTGCTAGAAAATTTCCTAACTAAGACTTTCCTAACTTCGACTTTGACGAACTTTTCCAAATTAGGCTCATGCACCGCACCGGATCTACATGTATCACCCACACAGTGAGTCCCGCTTTAGCCTTTTTTTAGGCTAATTCAAACATGCCGATATTTATCTTAAAAGGAAAATATTCAAAAACAACAAAATACGTGACTTTTAGTGTTTGCGTTTCTTTGCACACGATAATGAATCATATAGTATCGTATGAATAGACTAAAGTGATAAAAATAAGAAAACACGACCAGAAAAATTGAAACGCGACTTCATCCGAAAAGGAAGCAGAATACACTGATGTTTTAATTTTCATAATGTATAGCCTTATATACCCTATATATAAAGCGTGTTATAAATATTTACAGGTGATGTCATTATAGCAGATTGGTGTGAACTTAACTTGCTAAGTAAGTAACAGTGAGCGCAAAAGCCACAAACCATTAGCCTACTAGCCACCATTATTTGGCTGGGTGATTTGACTATCGTGTTTGTTTACTAGAAGAATCATGCACGGAGTACATGCACAAATAATAAGAAAAAATAAAAAGCAACACATTAAACTAGAATTTTTTGTAGTACCCAAACCTAAGCATCTGATTTGTCAGCTGTTTTGGTGTGAAAATTTTTTGTACAAAAAGATGTGTCATAAAATTGTATCAAACTTTGATACAAATTACAAAACGTGGCAAAAGCTGAAGGGTTTGAACAGATCGGTGGCAAATTACTCTATAAAGTGAAAAAATGTCGGCACCATTAGCAACATGACATGCGGGCGTCCGTTCAGTTAACCAGCGTTTCAAGCGTTGACAGTAAATTGGGTCACTACAGAAGTCGCGATTTTGCCAGATAATGCATAAGTCTGAATTTTGACGTTCAGTAATCTTGACCTTTGACTTTTTTTCCGAGCAAATACTCGCAGACTGTAGACAGAGGGACCTACGGGCCGACAATACCGATAATGCGGCTTATCAGGACACGTGCATAAGAAGTAAGCTGTCAACTGTTTGCAACTCTTGACTTCATCAAAATTCCTTTCACGCATACACTGTTGACAAAGCTCGTGCAGACAATTACGAAATAAAATATGTACAACAAGTTTATGTGCAAAATGCCGTTGGCTAATTATCGTAACTTTTGGAAAAACATCCCACGCATTCACATGCCACAGATTCTCATACGGAGAACAGCAATCCCATATACGAGTACACGGACAGCAAGTAAGTGTGTACGGAAGAAAGTACGGTACGGTAAGTGAAATGCCAGTGTGTTTAGATGCAAACACACTGCTAGTTCACTGCAGTAACGCGCTGAGCTGTTCAAAAGCTTCCGTCCTTTTTGCCATCTGCCTGGACATGTCGACCACTCCACTGGACGGGCGTCGATGGACCGGTACTACCGAGGTAGTGGTCGTCGCGGCACCGCCACCACGTCCCACTGCTGCCTTCTCCATGCCAGCTGCCGGCTGCTCGCTGGCAGGCCCGCCGCCACCAGGGTCTTTGATGACGTCACCAACAGCGGCTGCAGAGGCGTGTGCCTCCGGTGACTCAAGACCTGAAGGCGGCGCCGAGGTCTGGTGGTACATCGACAATCTCTTGCCGGACGTGTTCTGACGGGTGCCGCCGCCGCTGACGCGCTTGGAGACGACGGCAGTCGGGTGTGACGTGGGGACAGATTGGTCGCTCAGTCTTGCGGCACTCTCAGCCGAATTGGTTCCCCTAGTGCTGGTGGCTGCTGCAGTCGCCGTGGTCGTCGCAGTGTCCGGGTCCAGGTACGGCGCGTTGGCATACACTGTCGTCCCTGCATCATCATCACCATCATTTTATTTGCGCATAATGAAAAGCAGCAATGTATAAAATAGAAGAAACGCATGCGCAGAACAGTCTGGCAAAAAACTGTAGGCAGGAAGCATAACAACCGTTGATTAATTATTAATCGAGTACTGAGCAAATGCTGTAATTCACATCACCGAACATGTCGAGTTCGCTGTTGATGACCGCCTGTTTGTTGACGATTGCAGTGAAGAGAACATTGCGTCGTTCGTTTTCGATGCGACATCCACGCACCTCGATGTAATCCTTGCTGCAACCTGCCACCGCCCCATATTTCGACATCTCTTGTTCCACCTACAGCCACGACATAGACACTCGCCCGCTGCAGTACAACAGCATTTTTCAACACGCGTGCGATCGAAATTTGCTTCCGCGCAGTGTCCGGATTAATTGTTTAGTTACAGCAGACAAATAAAAAACAGAAAATAATGAACACGTTAACGACAGTGACGAGAACTGTAGGAGTTTTTGAGACATCGCACTTTTGTTTTTCACACTTCAGTCAACTATTTTTTTTACTTTTGGTCAAATAATTTTACTAAGTTGCAGCAGCGCTGTTTCTAATATTTACGCGCGAAAGCAGCTACTGCTTTCAGCGCGTCTTACCATCGCAATTCTGTCTGTCCGTCTGTCTGTCATACGGGTGGATCAGTCAAAAACGGTCTAAGCTAGGATTACCAAATCTTCACTGTCGGCTGCCTGGAAGACTCTAGTTTCAGGAACCGTAAATTTGAAGGGGGTCACCCCGAACGAGGGCACTAAATGAGAGAGAGGTGGGCAAAATTTGCGACTTTTGGCCAATGAATCGCTGTATCTCAGTAACGGGGCGCGAGATAAGGCCATAGGTTACTATAATTCACTAATAGGAAGTCATACACTGTCTCTCGAGTAACGCCGAATTCAATGACCTTGAATGACCTTGAACGCCAAAATAAGGGGTTTTATGGAATTTTTTTGGCTATTTCGGGCTGCGATACAAGTCTATATCATTCACAAGGTGGCGCTACGGAACAATCGTTATGCGATCCAGATAGAGAATTTGGTATTTGTATATTAACTTAGCGTGAACACCCCAATTTTCAGCTAAACTACTGAACCGGAACTGCTATGGGCTTTCGCGCGTCTCGTGAGCATTAGTTTAAATTTCTTGTTGTAGTATACTACATGTTTCGATCTCTTTGGCAACTAACTATTCGTTTACGAGTTCGGTATTTTAGTGTTGCGTGAAAGATTTGTCCCAGTGCTGGCAGTGCGACAAAGTTCAGACGTAGACTAAGTAGCGTAATAATATTATGTCACTCATGAAATCACGTCAAACTGCCAAACTGGCATTTGGCACCGTTGTATAGTGTATACTAAACATGTTTAAATAATACCAGAATATAGGTGGGGTTACTATTTTTGGCAGAAAAACTGCAATATGTCCGAAATGGTGCAATACTCACTCCTATATAAGACCAACGTTGCAATCGTTCACTGATAGGAAGTTGCATATGCGTGTTTTCGATTGGTACCGGCGTATCGTGGCACAAAACATGCATCTTTGAAAGCCTATCAGAAAAAATGTGAACGAAGAAAGACTCACAACACCAATGATAGAGATGTATGTATAAGCTATGCGCTGCAGGCTATATCGCACCAAAGTAATTGTGCGACTTTCTTACGATACTCCCAGCTTTCTTGTCATTAGTATTATGTCTACAAACATAATTTTATTATAGAGTAGACTGAATGGCTGTATACGCACCTGTTCGTCAGGAATGTACTGCGGCACGTTGTCCAGAATGACGACAATGAACTGACCGCCATAGTCGACCAGACCGAGAGGCACGTCGCCGATTGCCAGTCGTCGACGCTGCACGGCCAGCTCCAGGTGATGGACTGCCAGTCCGTCAGTCGTCAGCCAGTCGTTGGTTAATCGTTGGTCAGTCATCGGCCAGTCATAGGTCAGTCGGTCGGCCAGTTGTTGACCAGTCGTCGGTCAGTGGTGGACGCTGGACGGCCAGCTCAAAGGACTGGCTGTCAGTCGTCGGCCAGTCATCAGTCAGTCGTCTGTCAGTAGTTGGTCAGTCGTTGACCTGTCATTGTTGAGTCCTTGGTCAGTCGTTCGTCAGTCGTCGGCCAGTCGTTGGTCAATGGGCGGCCAGTGGTGGACGCTGGACGGCCAGCTCAAGGCGCTCGACTCCGCTCGACGTCTTGAACGTAATGCGGATGACGCCGCGCCTATGACCGAGCAACTGAGCGACGCTGGCGACGTCTTCCGGGTCGACGCCGGACTGCATCAGCGACTGCATCATCTCGAGGTCGCTGAATGAAACCGGACGCAGAGGCTTGAGGTAGCGCGTGTACTCACGATACTGACGTTCCACCACCGACTCCATGGCTAACCGCTCGCCGTGTTACTGTTTCATCCTGGTCCACGATCATACCGCATTTGTTTTCCCGTTAGGAGTCCGTACGGGACGGATGGTTAGAGGGGCGGGCGAAACGCGCAATGCGGCCGCATAATAGCCTAAGTGTTATTTCAAGTAATTTGAATTTAAAATTTTGTACGAAAACTTGTGTTCGTCCAACATGTAGCAGGCCGGACGACAGTCACGGACGGAAAAAAACAATGACACAATGCAGTAAGAACTAGTATAAATCTGCGAGAACTGAAGAACAAAAATTAAGTTCGTAAATGACAAACAAGAAGTAGGCCTATATGAAATTACGGTAATTGTATGTGAGTGATGCAAAAAAGTGGCTGAAATCCTACCTAAAGCAGCGTATCGACGATGCTCGCTTGTTGGCAGCTGGAGACTGGAGACTATTGTAGTGGTCTTTGGTCACTCCGGAGTCACTGCTGCTGAGGCTGGCTGCGGAGCTGAACCATCAACAGAGCAGTGAAGCTTGCCTGACGCGTTGATCATGCTGCATGGTCTAACCGTCAGATGTACGAATATGATTGAATCGATTATCTATGGCTTCAGTGCTTATTAAAAGTGGCCTGGTTGTTCGGAAAATTACAATAACGTATTTTTCTTTTACGACTGATTTTATGACTGCGATCTGTGTAGTGCGGATTTGGGCGCTTTTGTTAATCGTTGAAAGAACTAAAAATATTCTGAAAACTATAAAGAATTCCAATTATTGTTAATTTGTCAAAGTTCGTTGTTGCAAATTAGGCCTATATAGGCTAGTTTAATCGTTTAATTCTCGCATTTTCATGCTAAGTGGCATGCTGACAAGGAATATCATGCACATTTGTAAGAAACCCAGCTATCGCTAGGGTGAGCTGGCCGTACAGTCTATATCTCAAGGCCAGCTTTCGACTTTCGATCGCGGAAAATTGCGGCCAAACCTGCAGATGCATGGCTACTATTGACAGCCTATAGTAACTCGTCATCGCTCCATTCAATGGTACATCGCCTACCCACTACGACGTATGGTTTAGCTACAATAAGTGCGTTGCAGACAAACAGACAGACAGAAGAACACAGCGTACATGTACATGTACCAGGTCGGCCAAAAAGGTATGCGTTGCTAACACAGATAAAGCAATATGAACAAAGACGTAGGCCTAAACATATTCAGTAACTAACAAGTACGATTTCTGTAGGCCTTAAAATGCGCTTATTTACTAAGCTACCGATACTTATCAAATGCCGCGTATACAGTACGTGCGTTTTATTTAATAGGCTTAGCCTATATATATCCTGCGTTTTTACCCGGCAAAGCAGAATGCTTCGCGCGTCTTTCCCATCGTCTGGGCGTCCGTCCGTCTGTCTGTCTGTCACACTCGTGAGCTGTATCAAAACGGTGCAAGCTAGGATCACGAAATCTTCACTGTGGCTGCCCCAAGGTCTCTAGTTTATCGTGAAAAAATTTCGTGCCACTGGGTGCAGGGGTTCCCCTCGAACGAAGGCGTCGAAGAGGGGTACCCCCCCCCTAAAAAGACGTCATTTTGCCTTTATTGGCTCGAATAATTTGAAAACGGTTGCAGATAGGTACATACATGCTGCTTATCATAATAAACACTGGTGACAGGCTGTTTCGATTTATTAACATCGATGACCTTGAACGACCTTTAAACCCCTCAAAAAGAGGTTTTTAGTGAATTTTTCGCAATTTTTGGATGCAGCGCACATTTCAACACTGAATTGCGACGAAATGGCTGGCGATAGACCAAGACAATCTGCCTACGAAATTTTCAGCATTCAACGTAGATTTTAGCAGTTTAAGTCCCGACCCCCTAGGTTCTAGGAGGCCAGCGCAGGTGGGCGTCAAAGACAGCTACCCCCCTAAAAAGTGGTTATTTTACCGCAATTATCTCGTGTAGCGCGAACACGGTTACAGATAGGCACATACATGCTGCTTATCATAACAAGCACTGGTGACAGGCTTTTTAAATTTATCAACATCGATGACCTTGAATGACCTTGAACCCTAAAAATATTGATTTAACGTGATTTTTGGGCGATTTTTGGCTGCAAAAAAGTGAATTACGACGAAATGAATGGAGATAGACTACGATTACCTGCGAGCAGGAACTGCTATAGGCTTTCGCGCGTTTCGTGAGCTTTTCTCAAATTACTTGTCTATTAGCGGCTAAACATTTCATGTTTTGAGGCACAATACTCAGTGTAATTAAACGCCGCTAGGGTTCATCATGGCGTACGTCAGTCGCGAAGCCACGAAGACTGACCATCAAATATTCATCGAGAAAATATTCGCCGGGGGCTGCAGTGTGTCGTTCTATATTTACATTGGACACGCTACCCGTATGGGCCTATAAGCAATTTAGCTGCAGTATATTGTGTCGGCTAATTAATTAGCTTCAATGATTTGGTTTTGGTCCACATACTGTACGTGGCAACGGTGACGTCATGGCGGGGGGCGGGCAATTGCCCGCCGCCTAAATTTTGGAATGTCGGAAAATTGTCAAAAAATTTGCTTGTTGGGGAATATTTTTTTGGAGGGGAGGTTAAAATTTCGAGCACCTAGGCCTATAATCTCCTCTGTCAGAAATTTCATGAATTGAAAATTGCAACTTCCTGCCCCGCGCGTTTTAGATAGACGTCTGTCCGTCCGTCTGTCTGTCTGTCACTGGAGCTGGAGCTGGAGCTAAAGCTACGTTTTTTCACTAAACGGGAACTGCAACCGGAAACACATAGTTAATCTTAGTTATTTGGATAGTAAGCGTTATATGGCTTTTGTTTGTGCTTACTCAGGCCACCAGTAATTCTGGTGGCTTCCTCGCTTCGGTGAATTCGGTGAATTCGATAACAAGTTACCGTACTGGGCGAATATTTGAGTACTTGGAGCCGCACTAGGAAAATTGATATTCTATCCTGTGTTTTAGTTTTTTGGTGGTAAACAATGGAAGATAAGTTTAAAAGATATGAAAAGATAGAATTTTTAGGGGAAGGACAGGTTATGATTTATTACATCGTTAATTTTATTTTCAGTTCGGCGAACTGATAGAAGCAACGCAAAATTTGCTACTTTCAGTTCGGGGAAAGCGGATATAACGCCCGACGCCGCCAGGTTGCTGACATCCTGCCGCCGTCGATCACTGGATTCATGGGACTTTTGTACACGAGAACTTTCGCTCCCGGGAACGAAAGTTGGAACTTAGGTGGAACTTTCGTCCTCGGGAACTTTCGTCCCTTGGAACTTTCGTCCCCTGGAACTTTCGTTACTGACACTGATAATTCTGAACCCCTTATCCTTACGTAGTGCTTATAGTTCAGCGAAAAAAGCTCCAATTTGGTGTCACTCGCTGGACGTACAATAGCTAGAGTTTCAGCAAAATAATTTCACGAGCGATTTAAAGTGCCCCATGTTACCAATGGCTGAAACGGCCATTGGTAACACTGGGGCACTTTAAATTGCTTGTGAGCAAAAATTAAGCAAAAACTCGCAAATTTTGTTTTAGATATCGACTATTAAGATGAAGTAGTATGCAGAAAAGTAATTTAGAATGCAATGATCTGAGGACAGTTTGGTAACCCTTGGCCTGTCAAACTTCAAAAAGTTGAAACTTCACTGTTTGGATGTGCCAGGGAGGGTTACTTTCAAGCTCGGCCTTATGACGCACTGTTGTTTGCATGGACATGCATCTTAGTACCTCACCGATCACATCACTTCAGCCATCAGAGTCGCAGCTTGTAGGCCTACACGTACTTTTCCAGTTTGATGGTCCGACTGCCTGGAACTCACTGCCTGATGGACTCAGATCCGTCGTGTGGTGTTGACAACTTCAAACAGTTTTTTTAAAAATTCTTGTTCAGTTTTTGGCTGGTCGTTAGGTTGAGTCTTTGGCAGTTCTGGTAAAACGCGGATGTGCAGATCTGCAAATGTTATGTCAGGGTTAGGGATGGGGTTAAGATCAGGGTTATGATTACGGTTAGTGATAGGGTTCGAACGATACTGGTATTGGGGTACCGGGTATTGGCCAATACTGGCCGTTATTGGGGTGGATCGGGTATTGGGCGATATTTTTTTGACTGTGAAACCTGATACCGATTAGCGATATCCGCTCACGCCGCCCGCCGCTGTCTGCTGTCTAAGCCGCAATCAAACAGCAGTTGGCAGCGGGCGGCGGCCACTATGCAACATAATTGTCTCGATTTGCTAGCAAACAACAGTGGCAGGAAGAGTAGGGTGGGGCAGGGGAGGCAGGAAGTACACCTGTAGAACAGTCGGCATTTATGACAGATTGGAAGGATTACCGGGTATCCCCTCTCCACTGCATGCAGGCTGTCTCACTCTCTAGGCCTAATTTCAGTAACCAGACCGTGCCATCAGTAGCACATGTGTGGCAATTAGCCTCGTGGGCGACGTCGCCAGCCCGCCAGCAGTGCCTGCTGTCACCAGTGCACTGGGGTAAAGGTTACTGGCGCCAGGAAGCACACGCGATTGTGTGACAGTTTATGTACCTCATTACACGGCCTTCAAAGTTCCTGGTTGACGGCTGTTGCGATTATATCACCGCTGCTGCATGGAGAAGACATTAGAGTAAATCGCTATTAGACCAATGACGTGTGGTAACGAATAAGTGTCGTGGTAGATTTAACTATAGTACAAAAACTGCTGGTTTTAGTTGTTGTATTAGAGCACATTAGAGGTTAATTTTTAACATAATGCGCTATATAAATTCACGTTTTATTTACTTACTTACGTTTATATCAATTAGTCATTGATTTGAGCACAATCCACGGTATTGTAGGCCTAATAGCCTATGTACATAAAATTTAGCACAAGAGACATAAAAGAAGTATATGAATCATTGTAATACCACACACAATGGGTCCCCCTGTCTGTCCAGGCACCTGTCCACTGAGTGTGGGATGGAGGGAGAACGGAGGGCAGGGCATGCTGCCACGGCGTGTGGGTGGTCATGTGGAGCCTTCAGCCAGTGTTAACACTTTCCCAGGGTATTACTGTTTGTTCTCACTTGAGGGGGAACTGCATGGAAATTTTAAAAGGCAGAATATAATGTAGTCTAGTACTGTATATGGCGATGAGGATGAAATGTGGCTGTCTTACTCCTGGCACAGCATACACCACAGCACCCATAGGCTGAGAGGCAATGGATAGGGACCAACCGAATTCACGGGAAAAAATGCCTTATTTCACGGCAGAATTTTTAAAATGTGTCAAATTTCAATGAAAATTCACGGAAAGAGTTTCGGAAATTCACGGGCCCCACAGACGTTATTTCGAGGTGCTGTGCTAAAGCAAACGAAGAAATTTCTGAACAACGAATATTTACTACACTAAGTCAAGACTCAAGACAGTCAATGTC
>Ga0209671_1000213_pt1 | contig 32691 bp, 24 predicted proteins | sample WorMetHERISLAND2_2_FD_187401 | JGI IMG/M metagenome (GOLD analysis project Ga0209671, IMG submission 187401) | Marine gutless worms symbiont microbial communities from Max Planck institute for Marine Microbiology, Germany - Olavius geniculatus... | ecosystem: Host-associated > Annelida >...
AAAGGCCGCAACGGCACTTACAACTGCCCATATAACAAAAAGTAGCACGGTATAATAAGACAGAGCAAATATGAACAACCAGTACTGAATAATAAAATTAAAATCAAAAAACCTCGAGATCAAGATGATTAGTCGATAGGGCTACAAACTGGATCTGAATGATAACTTAGACACCGCACCGACAGTGCCAAAACATGGATATAATACGTCAGATTCTCTCGCAAGCTATTTGTCTCGACTAGAATTACAACACTTACGTGACAACGAAATTGACTGAACTATGTCAGAATTGATGGCCGAGGGCGTGTAATTTTTTCCTGCACTGAAACTACTAGCAGTATGCACACAGACTACCTAAAAAACCAACGCAAACATGCATGAGTTTCTCGTTAGCAATAAAACGCAATTTCAAATACATATAATCAAATAAATGCCTATAAAACAAATTATTCTGCAAATTCCCACAAACAACGTCATTTGTTTACAATCACTGCCGTGTAAGAAATTTCGTCCAATCACAGAACGTCTGATTACCTGTGCGCTGGTACTCGGTTTGTTAATTTCCCAGTTCGGTCTAATGCAAAATTTTTACAGAACAGAAATGGCTCTATTGATCAGTCACACTGTGGATCAGTCTGTCTCTAAAAGCAAATACAGCGGGCGTTTATACAGTATTTGCTAAAACTCTACATAGAATATTGGCGTGTATACTTCAGCGACAAAAATGTGCTAATGCAAGGATGTTAAATTATTAAATTTGACCTTTAGATATTGTTGCTGTTTTCTCAGACTTCTATCAGCACCAAATTCCATCTTCCAACATGTCAAACCAAATACTGTATAAACGCCGGTAGGCGCTTATACAGTAAGCTCATTTGGTCAAACTCAATGTAAGACCTATCGTCTATTCGTCTTCAATGACAAACATCGATTATATTTTTTTTTATTATGTGCCCATACACAGATGAGTCTCTCATAACATGTCTTCAGTGATAGTGTATTAGATATCTTATCGCTGCACTACTGGTATGGTGGTACTGGTACTATAATTGAAAGACAAACTTGGCAAAGAAATGAACAAGACGTTGAGTTGATATTTGAAAAATGAAAAAATACAGTCGAAGAATACTTCGCAAAGCAAAGTAAAACGTACCTTGATGCAAAAAGCAAGCCTACTTTTTATGCTTTTGCATTACGAACTACAAGTACATTTCAAAACTGGTTGCAAGAATTAAAGCAGAATTAAAGTACCGTTATGTTTGATTGATTCAATTTCACAGGACATTGTTCAGCTAAATTGTCAATGATATATAAAGCTGATTTAAGTGAGCAGTAATTGTAAGCGACATATGGGTTTGCCCGTGCTTACACATACCATTGGTATACTGGTGGCTTCAGTCCATTCAGTGAATATAGTATATGCCAACAGGAAAAAACTACAAAATTGCTAAAATCAGCAACCAGTCAGTACCAATGCAATGAACTGGAAGCTAAACAATGACACAAACACCAAACAAAGACCTTATAACATACGCAACTTGTGTAGAACAATGAACAAATTAACATACAGAAACTATAGCAATAAGTGCTAATGAGACACAAGTAACTGACAATATGCAAGAGTAGAACAGTAGGGTGCTAGAAAGTAAATCATTGGAAGTTGGATGCAACACAACCCTACTTCCTCCTATAGCAAACATCAATTGTTTATATTCACGAGCCTTTTTCTGCATAACATCATACTATGCTGGAGCGAAAAAGTAACTGAATTGTCACAATGACGAATTAAATTCCACACAAAATTTGAAGACATTCTCCAAGATCCAGATTCCCGAAAGCCCAAGCTATGGTTATCTTGTTAAGATTATTTCCAGTAACCAAACCTGTAGCCTGACTCATCATTATTACGAATCGATGGACAACTTATGGTGGCAATAGCATGCTTTGCAATATGTACATCATGCAATAAAAACTATCACATTGTCATCTACAGTTCACATACAATAAAACACGGTAAAAATGACTGAGATCATGTACTAGTCCTTATAAAAAAAAATGATGATGAAACATGTGAAAACAGAAAAAATGTCAAAGGAGAAAATCCAAAAAATGTTTAAAAACTGTTCAATAAATACCAGAGGTCTGTAATGTGAAATGTTTATAAAACAGACGAGTTTCAAGTCTTAGACAGACATGCTAATATATCTAACACAACGACACTGATTCATTCGCTGTTGCCACTATAAAGTTGGCTTCCGTTTCATTTAAAACAAACGTTGTTCCTTATTTGAACTCGGAATTCTCAAACTAAAATCTCTTCAGCACCTACTTCAAGCTGACTACCTGTAGCCTGTCTCTGAATTCATTGCTCGACTCATGTTAATCATATTTCACACATCGACACTCTTGACAAATCTAAGAACATGACTAAACCAGCCAAACACTTCACAAAAGCACAGTAACTACCTTATCATCAAATAAATAATGTGATCATGTGACTACATTTTTTTGTCTCTTTTTCAACACAAAACAGCTTATCCTTCAATTTCAATTTCACACAATCTATAGACTTTTACCTTTACGTTAACTGAAACTGTACAAATTTTCCCTTTTGACTGACTATGCTTAGATACAATTATTCACAATAAAGACAATTAAGCAGCTACATGTAACATAACTTACCGCGTTGCTGTGAAATAGATGCCATTTCCTACAGAACAAAGAGCACCAACAAAAAAAACAGTCCCCAAATAACTTCTGAATATCAGCAATTGGTGAAAAATCTTTGCAATTTGGGTACTGAGAAGGGCCCACAGTTTTCCGCGGAAAATTTCGCCAAATTTTGCGTGTCAATTTGCAAAATTTCACGACTCACCGCGGCCATCCACTTGTGAGTAAACTGAGCTCTATCCTGTTCAGAAATTTCAGTTACTGGAAGATTGGCATTGCGCTGAATTATGCTAGCAACACGCAGAAAAAGACCAAGCACTTTTTCCATTTTAAAAATGCAATCTTTCAAGTTGCACTGTGTCGACTGTGCTGTACTGCGATAGCTATTACTAGAGCACACAGTTTTATGCAGCGCAGTTTGACTTTTTTCTGTGGTATAATTACTATGTAATTAGTAATATTTACATCATCAAGCCAATTATCGTACTAATCGCTGTTCATTTCTCAAATTCTGCGAAATTCCATGGAAAAAGGCAAATTCCACGGCGGCTCAAAATTCTGTGGTGCGTGTAAAACTGTGGTCCTTAGTAATAGGTAATCTAGAATATCTTGAATCCTGTGGGGACTGTTTTTTTATTAATGTACCCTATAAAGCGTACACTGTCACTCAAGCGAAACTTCACTACCTCAAGTACAAACAAACAATGCAACTAATGCTAATACAACAACAATGACCGACAATGGAATGTTTATATTCCTCATTTACAACTGCATTCGGTTGCCAGTGTGCATTCCATCACTCAACTGACGTCTGCTTCTGCAACTGCTTCTGTCTCCTGTCTTCATACCGCTGTCGACCAGCTTCAAACCATGCTCTGGCCTCATCAGTTGACGGCTGCCAAACATGTCGTAATCAATCAACAAACACTACACACAGCCAATGGCTATGAACAAAAAAAAACTTCTAACTAGAAATTTGGGACAAAGCCCAACGTGAGTCCGCCTGGCGCCCTAAGTCCGATTGGGGGGAAAATTCATGGGGGTGAAATTCCCCTGGTGGCAAAATCATGTGGCCTGAAGTCAAATGCATTAGCATATGCAGAACACACTGAAAACTTAGGATAAGTAAACATTAGGCACGTGATCTCGGATGTTAGAGACCAAAGTTCGTTAATTTTTTTGTTAAACGCAGGAGTGATTGTGGTTGATAATGCCGTTTACCGCTTGTCGATATCTCTATCCATTCCAGAGATATTTGCGATCAAAGTCGACAGTTGTCGTAAAACGTACTAAATTTTGGATGTTTTTTGTCCTCCCAAATTTTAAGGGGGCGGTGCCACCCAAAAGTTGTAGCCGGGTTATCACCCCCACCGAGCGGCACGTCACATGGAAAAGTTTCATAAAGCTAATCCCCCTTGCTCCAAAGATCTTGCACCTAATATACTAAAATTTAAGCCAATATTGGATCCCCTTTGAAAAAAATTGTAAGGGGGAGCCCATTCCCATTGGGGTGTGAGATGGCAAGACTTGGCCATTTGCTAGCACGTGTAAAAATTTGGGGGCGCAGCACCCACTAGGGGCCAAAATATGATCTCCCGAAAAAGTTGATTTAGGTTGTGATTTAACAACTAAATATCCGTGATTAGTGTACCAAAGTTCACCGAACTTCTTTCACCCAACGTGTGAGGAATCGCGGTACAAAAAGTACTTGTCCGATTTTGAATATCTTCATCTGTTACGGAGATATTCACCGCTGAATTTTGAAGTCGTCTGAAATTGGGCCAAATTTTGCATGTTTTTGGCCCCCAAAATTTTTTTCAGGAGGGCCTGCTAAAATTTTGGACCCTTATTTTTTAACCGCACACACTCTCTGTCATCAGGCAAAATTTTGCGGCGATCACAGGATGCAGCTCAGAGATCTTGTGGTGAAAAAAAATAATAAATAAAAATGCCGGCAAAACATAAGTCCGCTGCAAAAGCTATCACTTCCGGGCAGACTAACAAGGATCAGAGTGCAAACTAAACCCACATGTCTTCTAACTCATTACCACAGCACTATCAAGGTTCCACAGCAAAGTGCTTTAACTGATCTACATATAAATGAAAAATATATCTTAGTTGAAAAAGCCTCTCTTCTAACTCCAACCATACAGCAATAACATCCACTGTGGTTTAGTTGTACCTGTGGTACAGTGGTACATCTTGATGGTGTAATGCAATGCAATGGTGCTAGACTTATGATCACTGTCAAGCGGTTACTACTCAGACGAGTGACTATTGGTGGACAAGTAAACCATCTACATATATTATCTAACATTAAGATCAACTCAGCCTTCCATCCCGCTGGAGTAGGTAAATTGAGTAATGGTCTGTCTGGCTTCGAATAAGATGGCATATGTTCACCTGTGTTGGGTGGCAGATAAAACTGTGTGATCCCATATGGTAGGTGATGCTCCGTGGCTCTGTGATGGGTTTTCTATTATTATTACCACCTTTACCTTGCCTTTAAATATATGTTTTTTTACAAATAACATGTACATAAGACAAATAGTTTGCACATAGTACATATACAAAATTTACTATGAAGCTGTTCATATGATACAAATGTACAGCATTTACCACAAGTAAAGGAACAGCCAATGCTTTTCCACTTTTGTCAATAGATACAAAGGTAAAGAATGCATCGACAGCCTTCTCGCCATTAGCAGCGGCCACTTCACCAGACTGCTGGCTAAAAATAGACTCATACTCTACAATAACTTCAATCTCCATTGATCTGTTGCTGGTGAACGTCAGCAGTCCGCGCACTGTGACAAGTGAACCTGAACAGCAAATGCAATAGAGTCCGTAGTTTGATTTACAACTATGAATGAACGAAACATCTTCATTGCATGTGACAGTCAACGGCTGTATTGAAACGCAAAAATACTACCCAATACCACCGCAGACTGGACGTCATTTGCACAAAGCATGTTAACACATGGACATATAAATAACTCTACGTAACTGCAGATAAAAAATGCTCCACAGTGGTATCATAACATGTGTATCAGTATCAAATAATAAATAAGAATAAAATGTTCAAAGACATATACTGTTAGTGATGGGCAAGCATCATAAAGTACATAATAAACATGCATTTATACAAACACTGGCAGCAATGACAAAGCAGAATTATCTCTAGCCCCCAAAGTTAATTTCAGCATTAAGCAGCATGCACACTGCATAACTGTTCCATACAGAGCCCATATATGTTGCTCATATCTATCCAAATATCAGAATAAAGCAATTGGTTACACAACTCGTTGACAGCAGTATAAACTCTACAAATTCTGCATACCAATGGGAATCATTTTGTAGAAGTTGGTGGCATTAAGACAGGCAGTTACAACATTTGTCTGGCAGTGCTTTGCAGCAACGATTCCGGCGCATTCATCCATCAGTTTGAGCAGAACCCCGGCTCTGCAGTGCCGACTGAATGTCACATCGTTCACTCCAACCAGAAACGACAGACACACTAAAACCACAGCGACAACTAGCAATTGCAATCCTACGATTGAATTTTCAATCCCAAGATCAGAGATTAAGAAATTCGTTTTCTCAGGGTCCCATTTTCAAGGTTAGGCTTCGTTATTTTTGTATCTCAAACAAACTTAGCTCGTGCATAGTATGTAACTGGCCCCTACAAAAAATATTTGGGAGTAACTGTACTTTGATTGTTAAAATACAACTTATAGAGTAAAGAGAAAGCATTAGGACTCTGCTGGAGCTGTTGTATTCTGCCCTATGAGCAGCTTCATGTTATCCAAAAACACCATCTTGCCTGCTCCTGCGCCAGCTCCTTGAGTTGTGAATAATCCACGTCCTTCTTACACCTCACTTGTCTCCAGTAGCCAGCTCAGTAGCATTTCTTTTGGTCTCCTTCTTCCCTTCTTTCCTGGCAGTCGACCTTCCAATACTGTTCTCACCAAAGAACCATGACGTAGCACATTTCCCCACAACCTCTTCTGTCTATTCATCAGTGTGTCTATGAGTTCCCTTCTTGTTTCAACTGTTTCAGCACTTCATTGTTCTTACTGTGCTCCATCCAAGATATCTTTAACATGCAACGCCAAATCCACATTTCAAATGCTTCAATCCTTTTTAATGTCACTCTTTTGCAATGTCCATCTCTCACTTCCATACAGTGCTATACTCCATACAAATGATGTTTTTTTCAGCTAAAGGCTGAGGGATCCATACCAGATCTTTCTTCTTGTTGAAAGCTTATGACTCAAAGCATTTAGGAAGGATTAGGACTCTAAAAAGGCAAAAAAAATATTATATACATTAGACAGCCAGAATTGTTATTTGTATCACTCAACACTTAAAAAGTACAATTTAACAAATTTTTGTAATCCCAAAATCCCAGGATTGTCGAAAATGACCAGGAGTCCTAGCGACAACCTTTCACTTTACATGATATTATGGCATTTGTACATTTTGGAAATAAACCAATGAACCATAATGAAATTCCCAACATTTTCCTAGCTCGTCACATGTTGAGGTTACCAACATAATGCGCATTGAAAAATGCATAAGTTCCCTGAATCTAACAACTGTCACATTCCCGGACATTCATAACAGGCTTTTCAGACTAGTTGTCATCCTGCGATCAAAGCAACTAAATAAAATACAACGAAAAGTGTGCATTCTGATATGCTATATAATTTACATTATTATAGTAGAATATGCAAAACTGCCAACTTTTAACCAGTCGGACATACATGTGCCAACATTTCTGTGCTTAAACTGTGAATTGTGGTTTAAAACACAACTTACAGTAGCATATATAAGATGCACATTTTCATATCAGTTAATGCTGTAGTACTATAAAACAACTTGCAAATGAATACTGATGCAAATGAACATCACCAGCGCCTGGAGTATCTTGGCTGAAACTGGCTGGCATATCAGCTTTCTTGCTGCGAAATGCTTTCTGTTCATCATATACATCCCGTCCAAAGGCTTCCTGCTCATCGGACTTGTATGGCATCGGTGGAACTTCCATAACTTTCTCTGATTCGTTCACCGGCACGTACCACAGTTTGACACGATTTGTCATGTACTTGGTGCCTTCAGCAACAGCCAACAATGAGACATGACACATTTTGCTCATTTCTGCATGAAATACAACCTCAGACTTCAGTACATTCAACAAGTAAGAAAATACTGTCAGCGGCAGAAGCATTTAGAAAGCAGCACGTTCACCAAAATTAAACAAATAATCTTACTGATAATTAATAACGATGAGCAGAATAAAAGATTTCTGAAAATTTTTCAGTTCGCACAGAAGAGTGTTCAAACATTTGAGAGCAATACAAACATCATCATTACAAGTAAGCTGTAACCCTATGGCAATTAAACAGCATGACTGCCAACACATATAGTCATATACACAGGGTTCCTACAGGTCTTCTGTAGCAAAATTTGCTAACACTTCCCTAACTTTTCCAGTCACAGAATGACAATTTCCCTGACCTTATCGATACAATAACCCTATCGCACAAAATGGTACACCGTATCATAAGGTAATGAAACAGTATTAACAGAGCAATACACAAATGATAGAGGTCCTGGTTGGGTTGGGGGGAGGAGAAGTTGAAACATTTCTAGCTTTTGCACGTTCAATGGAAGTGGCCAATTTGCCTACATTTTAATATTCCGAGATAAAAATTACAGATATCTGCAGTCTGCATGATCCAAGATCACTTTTCCCTGATTTTTCAAAAATAATATTTTTCCCTGGCCTTTCTGTGACCACATAAATTCTCTGATTTTTTTCCAGTTTTCCCTGACCTGTAGGAACCCTGTATACAGGTAAAACATTTTTGTTGCAAAAAACACACGAGCATACGTCACAATGTTCTGCTTTCTCCAGAAGTAGAAATGCCTTACTGTACTGATTCACTAGACTTAATGTGAGTATGATTAAAGCACAAGAAATCAAAAACAGTGAAGCAATACAGCGTAATGGCTTGAAAAGACTGTGCCTTCATACAACTATCAACATACAAAATTTTAAAATACTTGCAAATTCCAACAGTTTAATTTCATCAGTACGAAATAACAAAAATCGCAAAAAAAATAAATACAGAATAAGGTCCAATCTACATCTCACAACATACTTAGACTTTACATCACGACATCATGATGCATATATCAATGAAACCATTGTACCTGTAACAATATTTTCTGCATGGACCTTTATTGCAACAAGAAGAGAGTGTGTTGAGGTATATACAATCTCTGCTGTCAACTCCGCTACCTCTCCTATCTTCATTGGCAGCAGAAAGTCCATGTGCTCAATGCGCACCATCGCCGCCACACAAGACTGCATCGGCAACAACAATGTACAACGTATAAACTCTGTACTATACAGTGGCATCGTGCGGTAGAGAAAAGAAGGCAATGCTGAATGTTGCAAATTTCCTACAGAATTCCAACAGACAGCTGCAAATCATCAACACAGTGCATAACATTTCACACTGATCCCTAAATTAACCAACAAAAAATCTGAGCTAATGCTCATGAGATGCGCAAGAGCCTATGGCAATTCCTGTTCGCAGACTGTAATCTTGGTCTATATCCATCCATTTCGTCACAATTTACTCTTTTGCAGCGGAAAAATGCCAAAATCACTAAAACCTCTTATTTTTAGGGTTCAAGGTCATTCAAGGTCATCGATTTTGACATTCCTAAGAAGCTCAACGCCAGTGCTTGTTATGATAAGCAGCATGTCTGTGCTAGAGAGCTGCACGGGGACAAATTTTGTCCCCATCCCCGATCATCCCCATTGTTATCGTCCCCATCCCCACTCCATCCACACAGCTTATAAAATTTTATCCCCATCTCCATCCCCATCACCACTGATATTATCCTCATCCCCACCCCAACCCCGATCTCCATACCTGCTGCCCTATACAGCCCCCATTTTCCATTCCAGTCACAAGTCGATTGAAATGCCAAATTTTCATCACAATCACAAGCGTCTGTTGTGCATTGATTTAAAAGTCCATGGACACAAAAATTAACATATATATTTTATCCTTTTTCCTAAAACAGCATAACTTTCTGATAATTTTGATAGTAATATCGCCGACCAGCATTATGTCAGCACGAAGAAACTTACATTTGAAACTGACAATCTATAAAAAGTCTGTAGAAAACAAACCACCATGTTGACAGGCAGATGACGTCACTGGTTGAACATGTCGTCAATGCAAAATACGCATAGAAACATAAGCATTATAAAATCATATTTTCTACCTGTGTACTGCTGCAGTTGTCATGTGACACATTATTTTTCTGCCATTAAAAATATTAAAATTAATTGGTGCAACCACTTTACATTAAATGAGCCAATAACGGTAGAATAACACCTTTTTAAGGAGGCTGCCCCTAGTTTGCCTCCTCGTTTGTGGGAACCCCCTTCAGCCAGTGGCATGCAATTTTGTCACGAAATACTAAAAACTGTACGCTATCGTATGGTGAAAACCCAAAGTCTCTAACTCACCTGGGCTTGGAATGGTACCGGGACGTGACATCAGGACAGACAGATAGATGGACGAAGAGAATTACCATAGCTAATACGTGCTATATGCTAACTCTCGCGCATACAAAATAAAAGTTTTCAGCCTGGAATTTTACATTTTTGCAAGCAAAATTGCAGACGAAACTTTGCTGACGAAAATTTTTGGACGAAGAGACTTTCCGACGATTTTCCAATGTCCAAAATGTAAGAGATGGCAATTTCCTCCCTCCCACCCTGCCATAACACTACGGATATTATCCAACAACAAAACGAAATACATTAGCATCTCACAGTTACCGTTTAATATGACATGATTGTACTAGCAAAACATTTGCATAATGGTTCAGAAAAAATGACACAAAAATTCAAATAAATAAACCTCGGCCTGCGATGCAGCTCGATTGCAGTACCGTGTTGCAATGATTGTTCCCGCATCTTCAATAAGTTTTAGTATAGTGCCACCATGAACATTTCCATATATGTTAGCATCATCTGGCAGTGTGAGTCTGCAAGCAACACAAATAAAACATTAATAATTCAACATTTCAGCAAATACTCACTATGCAAATTGTAATTACACTAAAACGCATACAGCTTCTTCGCTGCTCTATGACGCAGCAATGCATAAATGTTGATCACATTTGTCGCACAGGACATGCCACTCAGCGTGCAATGCTACAGCTTGAGACAGCTCAAATAGCTGCATGTAGTCATGCAGCACTGGTTTTAAGTAAACAAAGGGCTGAAAAGTGTCCAGCTGGTTTGAGGAAAAAAACAAAGTGGACAGGTTCCTCTGCTCTTGTGGAAGCAATGCCATGTGACAACCCTGACAAAGTCCAGCACTGACTGCCATAGACTACATGTAGTATGGAAACAATGGTGGTTCAGAAAATACAAAGTTCATGACTGAGCTGTAATGCCTCACAAATTCGCAGAACATGTCGATCACTGTCCAAGCCAGAGCTCTGCAAGTAGTGACATTTTTATTCGAATCGATTCAGCTGACCAGGAGCCTATACGGTGTTGTTAAGTACATTCAATTATGCAAAACCAGTAAAAATTGGGAAGGTGTACTTTGCGAAATGCGGATTGCGGAATTTCGAAAAGGTGTATTTTGCGGAATTTCAAATGCGGAACATTCCGCAAATTACAGCTTAGAGTTTTCCCGCAATCTGCATTCTGCAAAATTCAAATAAATCAAATAGTCAACTTCACGTAGGCTTAGGCTTATAATTTGACTCTCGAATCAACTTAACTCTGGAAATTCCTTGAAGTCCATTAACTCATGAGCATAAGCCGGCACATCACACAAGAATGCAACGTTAACTCAAGTAGCCTAAGCCTAATCCACAAACAATTCCTGACGTGGCACAAAGACCGAGTTGCTTGCTCAGGTAATTAGCAACTGTGCTGTTTCATCTGACCGACCAACTGCCATGATGGCTACAGAAATCAACTCAAATAGGCCTACTAAGAAAAAGATTGCCGCCGCGGCGAGGGCCAAGTTGTCGGATTAGATATGCGCAAAGACTGAGTCGCTTGCACAGCTCATGTAAATATAGCTTTAAATTTGTAAGGTTCGACTATGTATTAAGCTTCATTTGTGTGCAGCATCGTCGTCAATTTTTTTCTACGTTGCATTAGTTTCAGAAACGTTTCTAGTCAAATTTTAATTCTTCAGAATAAAAAGTTAGAAAAACTGTTTTAGGACAAAGTCTGATAGAAGCTAACTGTCACTATCTCCAGTGACTTTGTGCATGATATTAGGCGTTTTTGCAGGCCTAAAAGTATTGGGACATAACTATGAACTCTATCAGAAATACTTGCATTAGGACGACATTAGAGATAAAATGACTATATAACATACAACACGGGTCACTTATTAGCCTGATACTAAATCAAGTTAACATAGGCCTGCCAAAACAATGATAAAAATTAGCCTACTATCTTCTCCTGCAAGGCACAACGAGACTTCTGGGTATGGTGGTCAAGTGTTCTGTAGGATTGTACACCTATGCAGTTGACATAACTCAACAAGAACATTTTCCGTAATTTTAATTCCGTAAAATACACCTTATTCCGCAAAGAATTTCTGCAGGTAAATTCTTTCTGCAGGTAAAATTATACAAAATACACCTTTTCGAAATTATGCATTCCGCATTCCACAAAGTACACCTTCACATAAAAATTGCGAAACTAGTAGTCATCTAGTCCCAAAGTCAACTCGTCACAGGTGTCTTTGTTAAGTGACCCAACAAAAACTGGACCGACAAAATCTGGACCAACAAAACCTGGAAACAGTGATATAGGCTTAGGTTTAGGAAATTAGGTTACAGATAAAATCAGGGTTAGAAAGTGGGGTTAGGAATAGGGATAGGGTTAGGTAAAAATTAAAAAAGGTTAGGGTTCGGGTTCGGGTTCGCATAGTGAGCTAGTTTTGACGTTCCAGGTTTTTTGGGTCCAGGTGTTGACAGGGACGTTAAGACTAGAAAGAGATGACCAAGGCATAAGATGACTGTAAACCCAAACTGAAACGCATGCTAACCGAGACACTGTAACACCCTTCAGCAGGCCCTTTACAACACTGTCGTGTGCCGGCGAATTTACGTCAGTTTCGCTCATAATATTTAACAAACCAAACTGTTCACTAATGGGTGTTAAAATGTGCCACTGTTTTTGTATATCACTTATCAGGTAAAAGTAAAATAAGTTAAATTAAATACATAATCGCCAACACAGACACAGAGAATATATAACTACAAAGAATGCCTATCAAAATTTTTATTTATTTTGTTAATATCTATGCTAATGAATATGCATATAATCCGGACCAAACTACTTAAACATAGGGGTGTGAACACAAAGTGTAAAATATCTGGATGAATATTTTCATAATTTTTAAAAGCATCCGTATTACTGCTAACTTTAAACACTTTAATTTAGTTTGCAGATACATTTTTAATTTATATATTAACACGTATTGTGAGACTAACCGATAATTTTGCAGTTGAACGACAAAACCTTTTCAACAACTTTTAAGTGCACCCCTTGATAATTATCGACTTTCCCGGAACAAGAAATACGCAATTAATATCTATAAAAACGACTTAAGTATGAAATTATTAAAATTGTTTGTTTACGAAATATAATAGTAATTATTATTATTACGGCATTGAACACGCTAAAAATATATTTCGGTTTGCAGTTTTTATAACGATAATTTTAGCGGTTTATCGGCGACCTCGCTGTTAGCATGGAAAAATTGCTAGAGTTAGTTAGGTCGAGTTCGCGGTATTTTCCGTCCGCGCGGACGGACAAGTAAGCCAATCTGACGCTATTTTCCATCACCTTATGTATTTAGATTTAAATTCTGAGCTGAGACAGTTTGAGAAGCAGTGTAGAAATGTAAGTGTCGGATTTGCTATTGATTTATCAGTCACTTGTCAGTGTTGCCTGCACTGACAATAGCCTCAGAATGATCCATTTGTCAGTGCGGATCCGACAATAACCAAGAAATCAGTCACTTGTCAGCGCAGATCTACACTGACAGTAACATTTACGATTCGCACTCCTGGCGATATTCGATATCCCATAGGTGTTGCGAGTGGCGATACTCTGTCTATGTTCCCTTAAAATGTCTGGAAAAGTCAGGGAATTTGATCATGACCGAAGAGTGGCTACCCTGGTCATACATTTGCGGTTCTGATGTACATTACTAAATAGTAAGAATTACGTCATTTAATAAACGTCAAAGCACCTGTACGCATTTAAAAGGCAACATGTTTGTCAGGAAAGTAATGAGGATGAAGCATAGCATCAAATGTGCTGTTATTTATTCAGGTGGACATGTGTGCATGCAGTTTCATACATGGTGGACGGAAAATAGCATCAGATTTGCTTACATTTCCTTCCCGTACGGACGGAAAATTACACTGAGCATCTCAGGGTGTGGGTAAAATGCATAGAGGTGCGTCTGCGTCTTGTGACGTAAGTAACTCTTACCAAATCAAACCCTTAACATTATTCCATACCCTATTTTTACCTCTAACATATTGACATTATTTTTCCTTATTCCAAACCAAACAATACCTGCCCTAAACGTAACAGACATGGCTCCAGCGTGTCTGTTGTTTTTACGCAAAATAGCATTACTAACCCTAACCTTCACCAGCCCAAACCTTAGCCCTGATGCTGATCTTGAACTTAACCTTATCTCTGATCTTGTGTTCAACTTTTATTTTGACCTTTTTGCATTAGACCAGTGATTTTCAACCAGGGTTCCGCGGAACCCAAGGGTTCCACAAGCATCTGTCAAGGGTTCCGCGGCTGGTGAGTAAAAAAAGTGAAAAATAACCTAACGTGCGAAATTATGTCAGACCATGCCATAGAAGTAATAATCGCCAAATACTTAGTTTGAAATTAGTGCTTAGCCATCTATTTTTGCATATAGTGTTGAATATTTTTCTTGTTATTCACAATCTTCACATATTTGCATTCAACAATGTACCTTAAAGTATTAGTGTTAGTGTTAAGAAAGCATTTGTGCATTTATTGAAAGAATTTCAATTATTGAAACGTTTTGTTTGAAATATATAAAAAGTCTCACGCAGCAGCATAGCTAGCTCAGGAGTGCAGACCCCCTGAGCTGCCAGAAAGCTTCCATGTGAAACATGTAAGATTTGATGTTAATTTTTGGGTTAGTGGAAGGGGGGTAAACTGCCATTGGCAACCGTCACGTAGGGTGTTTTTAATTAAATACAATAATGATTTGCTGTCTACGTGTCAAATGAAATTGCTAAATAATACTATCTTATATGGTTAAATCAAACAAGTTTTTGTTTTCTGCTTAATCATCAGTTTAAGAGGGCTTTGCCGCCCAGATCCCCACTGGTTCTCTGTTTCGACTCCGCTGAGAACATCAGCCCCCAGACACCCTGAAACTTCAATCTCATCTATGCCGCTGGACTCACGGATCATTGCGTGGGGTTCCGTGAGTAATCTTGACACTTACTTAGGGTTCCGCAGAATTCTGCTGCAGCAAAAAGGTTTAAAAAACACTGCATTAGACGCACCAGACACATTTTACCCACACCCGCAGTGTCACACAATACTGCAATATCGGTATCAGAGCCTGTGAATAGTAAGGCTGTGTGCCATGGCTAGGCCATGCTAAATTATGCATGTGAGACTTGCAAGGCAGGTGACAGTCATGCAGCAGCTGATATGTAGACAGCAGTTATGTCAGTAGGGAAATCTTACTGCAGACTGACAGCAAGCGTAGTTGAAGTCTTTCCTTGCGGAAAATATGAGTAAGTTAAATCCAAGACGGAATTTGGTTACTTTCAGTGATAGCCATAGGGACTAAGAGGCTGTCTCACAAACCCGGTCATAGAAGATGCCAAAAATTGATGTAAACTGCCCTCATTTATGATTACCTAATTGCTCTTGTCATCTTGGCCACTGCACCCACCGAAAAAACAGCTATATAGTCTTCACCCGCCTTGCCTGCCTCGCGAGCTTCGCATGCATAGTTTAGCATTGCTATTATGGTATGCGAGGGAATAGTGAGACCCCACAGTAGACACATTAGCATTTGACTTTTTCGCATGTTGGTCATCAAAAATGGTATCACTAAATACCGAAAACTACCAAAAACAGCCAACTTGTTTTCCATATTTTTCAGTTAGAGAGTTAGAGTCAGGGTTAGGTTTTTGGTATCGAAAACTATAGAAAATGTTTTCAGACAAAAAGTTGACTTTTTTGCCGGTTGGTCATTGAAAACGTTAGGGGTAGGGTTAATGTTGGTTAGTTTGTTATGGAAATGTGTCAAGTAATGCTAAGAACTTACGAAAATGCTACTAAATTTTTAATGTGTGAATTTTGAGATATTTTTCAGAAATATTTGATAATACATGACACTCAAAATAAGTCTGCAAAATTTGTTATGTCTGAGAAGTGAATGGTACTCAGCTGGCCAAATCTAGTGGGATATACCCTATCGTTGCGTGATGGTGAGATTGATTCTGCGGCTGAGTGTCAGTCACCGGTAGTAAACCTATGAGTGTAAGCACTTACGTGCCAGTGTGGCAGCTTACATCCATAATCCATAGGTGTACTAGCCCTGTGATAAGTGTCAAAAAACTTGTACAATTTCAAAACAAAACACTTTTTGTTTGGTTTTGATTTATTTATAGTATTGTTTAAATATAAATATATAAGTTGAAAAATATTATTAAACACTATGCAGTATTGTCACAGTTTGGTATTATTTAAAGCGCAACTGTTCTTTATGTCTAATTGTTTGTTGTTGTTGTTTCTGTAGAAGTATCTATCACGTCATCATACAGTTATGAATCTGCTCAGAAGGTTGCAGTTTCATCAAATACGAGCAACGCATATAGCGACAGATTTACTGTTCAGCAGATCATTTTGTAGCAGTTTGACTGGAACCAGATGGCCCTGTAAAGTATTTTCTCATGATGTTAAAGATGCAAGCTACTATTTTCCTGTTCCAAATATCTTTTGTCGTCATGTTCATGTTTCTTATGGGAGTGGTGGTAGACTAAGTCAGAGTACTGATAGTGACAGTTTGTTAGAGAGAGTGGATGCAGTTGAAACTGTTGAACAAAAAAGTGAATCTGATAGCACTGCTACTGTTACAAATGACAGCAGTCTGTTAGTTAAAGGCCAGGTCCCTCTCAGCAAAGATGTCCTAAAGTCAGACTTTGATTCTGAGAAGCCTGAGAGTCTTATACACGTTGATGAGTCTAAACGTGAACTGTTTGTTTATGTCGGCAATGAACTAGTGAAAGCCAAAGCCAAGGATCTGTATAAAGCTATAAGAAAAATGGACAGCGAGGAGGTAACTCAGTAAACTATTTCATTTTGCAAGGATCAATTTTTTGGTTATTGTTATTATTACTGGCTGTTGAAATTTTTAAGTAAGTAATAACAAAGAAGATATCTTTTCTGCATTGGAGAAACTATTCAGTAATTTTGTGAGACTTGTGTACTCTCCAGAGAGATTGTATCTTTTGTCTCCATATGAAGAATGGTAACTATATGACAGTGATAGAGAGTGTATCATATATTTATTAGATTTTACATCACTACTGCCAGCCAGATCTACCGTCCTTCGACGAACTGCTCTAAGACGCCGACGATAAACTGTTCAATAAACTCTGTAATAACCCCCAACACTCACTCCACTATCTTCTACCAGCACCTAACCTGGAATCACAACATTACAATCTCCGTCCCACCTCATCTTACAACAGACAGTTACCCACACGTTCCGGACACCTGGCTGATGCCAACTTCATCACAAGACTACTGTATAAGGACTGTTACTGATCTCTGACACAGTAGTGACATTTTCGCTGTTTATTGCTCATTTATTGCTCCCCTATAATTCCTAGAAAATGTTTTGAGCTGGCTGTGCTACTTGTACCTTGTGCTAAATTCAAAAATTTGTTTCAAATCACTGATATACTACTTAAAACTTACCTTTTTTTGTGAAAATTGTTTTATGGATGCTCTGCCTAAGATATGATACTTACCTACTTAACATAATCGCAATATGTCTATATTATTTGCAACAACGAATGCGTTTTGACATTTGCTGTAATAAAGAAACGAATGAATGAGTGAATATATTAATATGTGAGTAATTTTCACCTACTTATTTTATATCCATGCCATTTCTGCAGTTAGTCCACGTCTGTAGAGGTTTCAAAAAAACCTTAAGGCATTATGAAGCATGTGCGTAACTGCAACTACGCAACTAATCACCAGTTTGATTTGTGTATCTGTTCAATATAGATGAATAATTTTCTTTGTTATGCTGTGGTGACCGATGTTGACAATTGTGACGATCGGTCTATTAGGTGTTATCACTTGTGGAGCGTTCACATCACGTGCTAGATAAGACTCACCTGGCCCTGGCAATGAAACGTCTCTTTACACTTTCTACCAGAGATCCACAGAACTGTGATGCCGACGTGATCAGACAGGACCAGCGGTTTCACGTATGTTATTGGGTTTATTACCGCAATTTACGGCTAATTCTGTCACTTTGACAGACATAGCATGTAATATACTTCACATTGTGTCACGTGTCATCTTGTATTTTCACTTTTCCATAATTAGATAGCTTTGATTTGGCATGCGTAAGGTAATAAAAAAATGGTTTTGTTGCAGAATCATATGGTGAATGGGCCACCATTAGTTAGTGCAGAAAAACCTCGAAATTGGCCGTATGATTGTGTGTGTAACATATTTACAGTGTTTAACTTGTCTTTTGTCTGACACTCTTTCAGTCATAAATGAATGCTGAATTGTGTTTGAAACTTCTTGAGTGTATGAACAAAATATTGATTTTTAAAAATTTATAGTTCGAATATATGATATATGATGTGTCTACAGAATTCAGTTCATATTTTAATAGTAATATACCAGTGTTGCTTCCTGAATGCATAATTTGAATTTATTGTTGGCTTTTATGTGTATAGTTTGTATATGTTCTTGAAGATGATCCATGAGTACCCGGTATTCAGTTTTAATGTTATTTTATGTGATGTGTACAGATACTGTGTGCTTACTTGGCAAAAAAGGCTCGGTATCTACAGCCGGCAATTGTAAACGATGTCGTTACATTTCTATGTCACTTTGGTCTAACGAGTTCAGACAGCGCAGTGCAAGTCTGCCTCCAGCTAATGATGACGCAGATCAACTATCTTGCACTGGATCAGCTGACCGTGCTTGCCCACAGTCTCAGTGGCATGACCATGACTCAACAAACTCTCGTGTTGCATGAAGCGATCGGCATTTTATGCAGCACTCGTGGTGATCAGCTTTCGATGTTGTCCGTAGAGCTGAAGATTTACTTACTTGAAGAGTTTGGGCACAAGTTGCCATACACCGGTGAGTTACTGGAGTCGCTGTGGGCTGATGCACGCGACGTACGTAACTGGCAACAAGCAATCGGGTTTTTTGTTGCTCTTGCTAAAGCGTCTGCAACCACGGCTGGTAGTGACGGCATAAAAACACCCCCACCATCTCACAAGCCTCTGGAAACATGGTGCATGGATATTCTGTGGCGCCAGTACATCTGGCTAAGCACTGATGATATAGAAGCTCTGCTGGGGGCCTTCATTCAGCTGAATGTGTATGATGGAGAACTGTTAAGAATTCTCGGTGACCGCACTGTTCATCTGTCGGAGAAGTTGGAAGACCGTCTGTCAGTATGGAGCTTGCTAGCGGATGCAGACTACATGCATGTTGGTCTAGTGAAGGCTTTGTTGACCAGCCTGAAAGACTGTGACGTTCAGCAGATGCCAGTTGACATGCAGCTGTCCCTGTTACCGTTTCTCGCAGAGAGTGCCAACTATTACCTTGGTCACAGTATTGGCTGTGCTCAGCGTTATGATAACAGTACAATCTCTGCCTGTGTGCAAGAGCTGCAGAAAACACTGCAGGTGTCGGAAAATGTTCCTGCTGGTGAGTAACTTTGAAGAATAATATACTATTATGAGCCAGTTTACATCAGTTTTGGCTACATGTGGATTATCATCAATTGTGATTACTTAGCTACGTTTCATAATTTTGGGCTTTAATTTTGCCCTGTGTTACGTGTGGCACATCATACCTCATTAGCTGTACCAGTACAGCTCAATGGCAGTCACAGTGGTGCAGTCAACTTGCCAATGTAGTGCTCCAAATGGGTTTTTTAAGCCACTAGCTTTCAGCAAGTGCACACCACCATCTTGTGCCACTTCATATACCCAGGGCTCGAAGTGGGACGGTATAGACCGGTATGGCTTACCGGCACTTCCTTGGCCACCTGGAAACCATACCGGCACTTCTTTTCTGAGAAAATTCATACCGGTATGCTTTGCAGGCTATTTTATGAGATTTAGGTAACTGGTCGCTGATTTTTGCATCGATCAGTGGCCAAAGTAGCGCTAGATTGAGAGGGCGAAGGGAAGGAAGGCAAAGCTGCATACTGGCACTTATTTTTCCCCACTTTGAGCCCTGCATATACTTATAATTTCAATATGGCTGTTCGTGCTGATGGTTGGACAACAGGAAGGATATTCGACCAATGAAATCAGTTGTTATTCATTCGGAACCTGGATTAAGCTGCAGCAACTTTGCAGAAGTAGGCCGGTTAAACAGTAACCTAATTTGACATGTCAACTACAGTGCTTGTTTATACTTTGATTATTGAAATACCTTAGCAGCAGAATCTCATTGGTAATTAATTTTGCATTCTGAAACAAATGCTCTGACATGGTACTGTTTGGTTGGTGTTAGATATTGCTTCTGGCATGTAAAGCGTCTTGATTCAATAATACCTCCATTGTTTTCTATGACAAACTTAATTGTGTGTATTCATGTTTTGTCTAGATATGCAGCTGGATACTTGTCTTTACTTCAGTGTACTCGGCGAGTCTCCACCAGGCTTACTCAGCCGCCGTGTACTGGACAAATGCGCTGCCAAGATATCGTTGGCACATGGTTGGTAAATTTGTATTGACAGTGCTTTTATGAGTGAATGTATCACAAGCTGCCTCTTTTTGTCTGCATGCTGTCAACGTATCTGAATGTTGGCAAGTTGTCTGGTTTAACTTAGGTTTAGTCATATTTTATTTTTTATGCAAAATGATGCTTTTTCATACCTTATGACATTAATCAGTCAATTGAATACAGTACAGCATCATGTGATTTGTACCTGAAGAAAAAAATACAACTGTAGATATCCATCTCATAGTCTCAAGTGATTCCAGAAGATCTCACATGATTTTTTTAAAATTGTCTCATTAACGAAATCCAAAGTAGTAGAGCTGTGTAGTCACTTGGCTGATGTGATGAATGATGATTACGTTAGAACAAGATCTGAAACTGGAATTACTCACATGTACTAGGACTCTGCTACACTTTTTGTGCCGATCCGGTGATATCCTGATGATTATTTTCCTGCTCATGTAGGAGCCCTGTATTCAGCTCATATTACGATCGGTGATTTGAACTCTGGTAGTGATGAAAAATTCTGTGTTATACTATCATGTGGTTGTGTGTTATGATCAGAACACTCTGAGGCATATTTCACACAGCTGGATAAGCTCGTGTTGCTAGCAAATCTACAGAACTGTTCTGATAGCATGTGCGCCAGGTATAACTCAAATTTTGTTTAATTTCCAAATTTCTATTAAACTTCTTTTTTCTCATTCAGTGGCTATATTTGTTTTTCTTGCAATTCACTTTTGAATTATCTTTGTTTTTATCTGTGATTCGACCCATGATAAAACGAAATGTTTCTGTAAATGTTTATATATGATATTATAGTCAGCTATTGGTACAGATTGGTACATACAGCATGCTTTGGCTTGTAATACGAATTGTTGTATGCAACAGCAGCTACTGCTATAGTGCATCTTAGCCATCGCAATTCTCTCTGTCCGTCTGTCACACGGGTGGATCAGTCAAAAATGGTGCAAATCTTCCGTCGGCTGCCTGGAAGACTCTAGTTTCAGGAACCGTAAAGCTTTTCCATAACTTCGAAGGGGGTCACTCCGAACGAGGGTGCTAAATAAGAGGGGATGGGAAAAATTTGTGATATCCGAGACACGTCATGTCCTCTGGTAGTACGAGTAAAACACTATGGACATTATAGCCGCCGCTTCTCTGTTGGCCTCTGGCGGCTGACTTCGACTTTGTTTTACTGGGCTTTCAAACATGTACCGCGGCTGTTACACGTTCCCGTTTGCATTAGCAAGGCTTTTCTTGTCCTAAAAAGATAGCTCTGTTAATGCACATGCAGCCTTTGGTGAGATAAGAAGCATTGCTCACTTTTCAGTGACTGGGAAGATGCAACCAGATTCAGTTTACACTAAATTACTTTACCGGAAGTTGATGATAGTGCCAGGAATAGCATCTGATCAAAATTGTTTCATTTGTTTATTGTGAAAATCGTACACAAGGTACAACACAGTGAAAAGAAAAGGATAGACTGGCCGAGAGATTGAGAATATGTAACAGCATTCAGTACAGGTATGTCACTATTCTGTAATGGGCACAGATTGTGATTTTGCCTAAGAAACATGTCCTTTAATGTTTCCACTGATTGTGATGTTTGAGGAATGCATGTTATCTAAGCTGTGGCTGTTTCATTGCATGGCAGAGTATCAGAGTTGGCAGTTCTCATGAGTGAACGGTCTTTGCCAAAATCAGTTCTGCAACCTGCACTATTGATGGCTTGTGACAATGTCGCACATGGTCTTACGACATCACTTGGATTCTATGCAGGTTGTTCGTTCTGCTCTTTACGCACACTACACAAACATCTCAGAATAAGTGCTGTCTGCTATGTTTTAAAGAAACTAAAGCCGGATGTTTTGGGTTTATAATTGTTTTTATTTATTTTGTGTTTGTAGTTGTTGTGCAGTGTCTGCTTATCGATACCAACCAAATCACACTGAGGTTTAGTTGAGTATTTAGTTATTTGTGTAACAAAATTTCAGCACTATGTTGTGCATTACTCATGTACTGCTCTGTCCCCGAAATGACCTATACTGTGTCGGGCGGGACGTTAAACCCTACTCACTCACACGTACTGCTGTGTTTGTAGCTGTTTTTCATATAGTCACCAATGGAATTTAAAGCATAGACATTGAAGTAAAAAAAGTACTTCTGCTCGTTTTTGATGCGTAATTTGATATTTGTCAATTTATGTTCCAGATCATTTATTGCCAGGCAATGCTGCAGACAAGAAAAGGTAATGTGGTCTATTTATGTGCTTGCAGCCTGCTAAATACATGGTGTTTTATAATAAAGGCACCCTTTTTGTTTCTTTTATAACTCAGTCGAACGGTGATCAATTTGCATCACACTTTTACCAGACGTAGCTGAAGAAATACAAATTCAAATTATTTCAACAAAATGTGGCCATTAGTTGAATATTCTTTGCTAGTCATAATGTAATGCTGACGTCATAATGTGTCGTGAGTACAAACTGGCTTGTCTCAACTGGTTCTGTCAGTAGCTACCCTGCTTTGATGTTGACCTTTTTCTTGTTTACTGATGAAAAATGTTCATCGTGTTAGCACTTAGCAACATGGAGGCATAAAATCAGGTGTCTTGTAAGTTGTAATCCAAAAACTCATCCATCCCATAACCGGTGCACTGTCTTAAGGTGTAAAAGTTAAGCTATCCCCACAAGTGCATGAATGTGATCGTTTTGGGCATTTTTGTGGCTACAATGTTAAAAACTTCAACAGTTTGTCATCAATAAACCAGACAAAGTTCGGCACAGGGCAGCTATTCAGCAAGTCTGTCAGCATGGTTGCAACAAGCCAGTTTGTACTCACAGCACATTATGATGTCAGCATTATGTCACGACTAGCAAAGAATATTTAACTACCAGCCATATTTTGTCCAAATATTTTGAATTAGTATTTCTTCAGCTACATCTGGTAAAAATTTTGTGTAAATTGATCAGCATTTGACTGAATTGTGAAAGAAAGAAAGAGGGTGCCTTTTTATGAAACACCGTGTATGGGGTGGTCCAAAAAACGGCACAAAGTTTATGGCACCATAATTTTGCAACCGTACATCACAGGGTCATGCGGTTTTCACCAAAATGTTCTGAAAAAAATTCTTTACATGACTAAAGTCACTGTTTAAATACAGCAATTAAATATTCTTTGTTTTTACCGCTGGCAAGTAAACTATTGAAAAACAGTATTACCTTCAATGTACCTTGGTCCACAAAAACATGCCACTATTACTTTTTCAACAGTTCCATGAAACATTGGCCAATTTCAATAATTTTTGGTATTCGACATTAAGAAAAAACTTGATGCAAAGGTTTGTAGTTTGGGCCACCTCACCTTAACGTTGTCGCTACACTACCGTGTGAAATGTAGAAGTCGCTGCTTGGCCATTGAAAACAATGAATTCCTACAGGGTAGTGTATGCGTATGTGTCTGCTCAGAAATTATTAACTAAATAGCGACAAAAGCAATTAGCAATTATTATCACTCAAAAAGTCACACGTGTCACACCACATCATTTTCATTTCAGCATGAGCTCAAAATGTCCTCCTGCTGCACAAACGCAAGCGGTAGACGTTGACACCATCTGCCAACAGCACGTTCAGTAACTGCATGACTCAAGCGGCCCACTCGCTGTTTCAGTTTGTCGACTTACAATATTAAAACAAAGACGAAGTAACAAATTTTCGATGATTTTGTGGTCTCAGTATGAATTCATTGTTGTCAATGGTCAAACTACGACTTCTGCATTTCACAAAGTAGTGTAGCGACAACCTTAGGGAGAAGTGGCCAAAACTATAGATATTTGCATCAAGTTTCTTTTCAATGTTGCATGCCAAAAATTATTAAAATTGGCCAGTGTTTCACGGGTCTATTGAAACAATAACAGTGCCACATTTTTATGGGACGCTGTGTCAAGGGTAATACTGTTTTTGCAGTTCAATTGCCAGCAGCAATAACAAAGAATATTTAATTGCTACATTCGAGTACTAATTTTAGTCACGTAAAGAATTTCTTTCGGAACATTTTGCTGAAAACCACGTGACTATGACGTACGGTTGCAAAATTATGGTGTCATTAACTTTGTGCGGTTTTTTGGACCACCCTGTATATTGATAAAGAAGAATTTTTTATGTCAATCTTTCTTAGTACCAGTAAACTGATGCAGTTTTGTTGTTGCATTTATTTTCCGTACTAGTTTCTGAGCTGTAATTACCTTTGACGATATAAAGATGGTTAACCCATTTAACTTCTCACTAACCTATTTCAGTGTCTTTTTCTTTGGTATTTCCATCCGTGCTTAGTACATTTAAGTATGGATGAATATGGATGTACAGTAGTCACTGGCATTGTGTGTAGCATGGCCGTTCTGTGCTGGTATGACTCTCATCACTTCTGGATAAACACTGGCAGACTCAAGTCCATTCCACGTCTGTATGCTGCCACCTTGCAGAGGCTTCACTCTTACAATGTGCTCGTGGTCAGTGTTTGCACACTCTCTGACATATTGATAATTTTCTGCTGTTTTGCTTTTATTGCAATAATTGAAAAATGGAAAATTCCACTATGACTATTTATTAGAATTAGGGAGATTGTTTTGTTTCTGTGTAGCACTTGCCAAATATTTGCATTTAGTCACTGTCACATATCTGTCATGATCTGAAACTCTGCTTATTAAATAACTGCATCAGAATATCAGTAACATAACTTTTTCGCTATTTGTTTTTGTTGCATTAACTTGCAGTTTTGCAATTTGCTGTGTTGTAATTTTCTGTTTATTGCGAATGACATTTGGCCACTGGAAAATAAAGGATTACTTAATTACTTATTTACCTTCATTCCTTTGAGTGTGGTGACAGCTTCGGTCTCATATTGAGCTAGTCATAATACAGTGAATGACTGATCATATGCTAAACAAAGCATACTGACTAAATTGCTGGAAAAAAACAATATAAGGAGTCTAATGCCAGCACCATATTGCCCATTGCCAATTTAGTTACAGTAATGCAATATTTGGTCCTGGGCCCATGGCTCAAGTTTCCAAAACAGTTTGTGTGTCCTGTGTCCTTGAAATAAAGCCTCACATTGTTTGGAAAAACATCAGTTTTCAAATCACCTTGTACATGTCACAACTGGAGAGTGGAGACACTGGTTAGGTTGAGGCTGTGTTGTAGTGTCTATTAACAGACAGACATCTTTGATTGCAAACTAAATTTAATTTCTTTTCTTGTTGTGTGCCCAGGTCAACGCTAGTGCCTGGCTGTCACTCAGTGTACGCGAAAGATTCATGTACATTTCAGCTACTCTGGACAAAGAACTGCAGCCTTTAACAGTCATCTAATGATAACAAACAATGCAGCAGTTTTACTTCAACTTTCTGTACATTTTCACACACAACTGGAATTGTCACTAGAAATTTGAATATAGTGCTAGTTTGTCCAGTTGGTTTACAGATTTTAGCTGTGAGTGTTGTCAGCAGTTAGTTCTAATTAATTTGTTTTATTTTGTTTTGTTTACTTGTTTGCGTTTTATTGTCAGCTCACACACTTGAACAAAAATGCCACCAAACTTCTGGCCATATGTTTGCTAAATACTGATTGATTTTCTAAACGTTTTGACCAGAACTCCACAGAAAATTTGTGACAAAATAAAGATACCATCACACCTTACACGTGTCACTACGCTACACTGAGGGTGCATACACTAGTGTGCTTCTTCGATGGCATACTGATAACATTTTGGAGACATGAACAGTATTTTGCGACTCGAGCTGGCAACCAAGCTGATAAAATTTTATAGAGCTTAGCTAGAAAAACTTGACTGAGACACTACCAGTCTAGATGGACGAACTTTGAAAATCAATAATTAGCAAAGATGTGGACAAAAGTTTGGTGGTATGTCATTTTTAACTCACGATGCACAATAGACTATTCAAAATTAATTTATTGAAAAGTTGTCAGAAATCATCTAGACTGCTTCGAACCGTAAGAATCCTGTACATCAGGCACATTCTACTTCTAATATGAACTTATGAAGTAAGACAATCATAAAACTGACATTAACAATTAATGAAAGATCTGTTACATGAAATTGGGGGTCCAGCATTACCATTACCATTTACCAGTGACGTGACACATGCAACAGCAGTGGCGACGGATGGTTTGAAAAGAGACAATTCACAAGCAATAAAGTCCACTTAGGATAATGCACCGCAAAGTGTTAGCCACATAGTGCTAGAAATTTTTTAAAGAAAACCATTACAATTTGCGATGTTAACATTATTAGCTTTTATGAAATTACTGTTTTGTAATTGCCATTTATTGCAAGGTAAGATGGTATGTGTAACAAGTGTGTCTCGAAGTACTGTACATGAAAGTTTTAAAAACAAATCCAAAAATATTAAGCAAGTCATCCATGATAGAAAACTAATAACAAATAATCAGCTTATGTTTTAGAGCTAGCTGCTAACTGCGCTTTCATTGCCTTGACGGCAATGTCGAGTTTTTCCTTTTTCTTCTGCTTAATGCTGCTCCTCTTTGCATTCGCTGACATCTTCAGTTTCCGAGCTTCTGGTGCTTTCGGTGTAAAAGCTTCGACTTGCTGTTCTATTGTCTTTATGATGTTAACTTCATCGGGTATGTGAACATATCTGATATTCTTCCCCTGTAATCAACCAGATGTCACAATGATACATTCACAGAATGGCATATTCACAAAAAGGTCACATTTACACTAACAAATACACTGATTAGACACAATTTGTTGGCATAAACAAGCTGTATTGAACAGCTCATTCTGATTGTAAATGCAACATTACTAATAGTGGAGGTCAATGACCATCATATTTGTGACCCTGATTTTTTCAGGAAAATCAATAAATTTGTTTAATGCATAGCGTCAGTAACAGTGGGTCTGGCAATGTGTGGCGTTTATGGAACTGTGTAAAGTATTGCATTGGATTTAGGCATTCTCAGTGCATAATGAATGTCACAAAACATGGCAACAACTGCACCAGCACCAAATCAGATCAGATCACTAAACTTAACCTTAACCATAAGCTACGTCCATACTTGATCTGACCAAACTTCGTGCCAGTGTGGTCGACGAGGTCAGTGGGGTGTTTCAAGACACTGTGCGACTGAATTTGCTACTGAAGCTCCACTGAAGACAAAAGACATCGTAAATGTCTTTGTGGTGACCCGGGTTACAGCATGGCAAACTCAGTATATTGGTCACTTTGGCTGCATAGCATAATGTAAGATCACTGTCTTAATGAAATCATTCAAATTATCAACAATGCTGATGACATGTCCCAAACCTGAACAAAGAAATCTTCGCAAGTCATCTTCTGTTCGCCGCCAGGTGCAAACAAAACGGCATCTGTGAGAGTTACATTCATCAGGTGGTCGACACTGTCAATACGTCCTCGCAGACTGCTTTCATTGCGCAAGTCTATCGTCGTTACTTTTCCCTCCAGACCTTTCAGCAAAACTGTTAGTGTGTTCAGCAATTTTGCACGCTCTCTGGCTTTCATTGCTTGTTTCCAAGCTGTTGTGCTAAGATGAAATTTTACGTTAGTTCAATTAGTAAATGTGAAACTAAAAAACTGGATGCACTATTGCTACTAACGAGTAACAACGATAAGTTTAATCATTTAATTATTTTACTAAGTACTGTTTATGTTTATTGTTTACTTTTTCCCAAAGAGTATCTAACGAGCACTTGCTTACCAAAATTTTAGTAAGTAACCATCTTGCTAGTACCGACGGCGTAACGGCTCAAAAACGACAGCGCTAACTTTCTCTTAATTAAGTCGAACGACGGCGCTTTCGGCAATCAACGGTGTGAGCAGGGCTGAAAAAAACTAGGTTTTTAAAGAAAATTTTTTAGTTTTTTTTAAGTTTTAAGGGTTTTTCTTTGAGGGGATCGATCAAGGGGTTTGTTTACTGTTCAATGAACACCGTACACAAATTATGACCCAGAAAAAACATCCTATACACCCTGTTATCACATAATCACATAACAATTATTAATATAGCAAAATGAAATAATCAAAAAATTATGATTAAAAATACTACATAAAATATATTATATGTAACAAATTTTACCAAAAAAACGTAAAAATTGGACTTTTGAAATAGGTCAGTGCTAGCGGTAGATCGGCGATCTCGCACTAGAGAGCAGAAAATTACTAGCGGTAGATCGCCATTTACCTAATTACATTTATCTCGTTGTTAATGTAAAAAATGCAGCCACATTTCTTCTTCACTGCATTGCTAATTAAGACTGTGGTTAGAACTGAAATGTTATCAATTACCAAGCTTTAAATAAAATTCATTCAAAAGCACTATAGTTCTAAGTCCGTGTTACAAAAAACAGCTTTGGCTTGAGATGGACTCTGATACAATACTGAATAAGCCTGATTTAAATACGTGACAGTGTCGTGGCATGTCTATGGTTTGTATGTGTCTATGGTTTGTAGACCTTTTACGTCTTCCAGGCATATAAATTCTACCATCTTCCCAATAATGTGTCTACCCAATCTACCTCTTGCAATTTTCCAGTGCTAACAGCAAGATCGCCGATCTACCGCTAGAATTATTGTTTGAAATATTTGAAGTTTTTTCAATGCAAAAGAAGCATTTTTTCGGACCAATTTTTCAGCCCTGGGTGTGAAGTTGATGTATCGATGTACGCTAATCACATGTTTAGGTTGGGCTAGGAAACTCGGGCATGGACGTTTGAGAGCTTGAGGCTCATAAGGTAGGTAAGCCTATACGATTCTGTGTACACGTACGTCACGGCTATGTTGACGTTGACGACTAGACCTATAGCTACAGCAGGCCGACAATTCATAGGCCTACAGTTTGATATACAGCGCTGCGCCTCGCCTGCGTATTGTATAGGCAATAGAGCGAGCACCAAAATAGGAAGTGAACACGATAGGGAAAAGGATGTAGTAAGTTGCTACCGTTTTAGTGTTTCAGTGTAGTACGTGTTTCATTTACAGATCTGAGTATTGTCGTTAAAAGTGATGGGAGACTTCAGAGAAAGAGAAAGGTCAAGTTAATTGACGGAGCAATCTGTACTCGAGACGTCGTTAAACTGTGGACGTAATATTGACGCCGACGACAACGCTGATGCATTGGTGATGGAAGCAGAATATGAAAATGTCAGCTATCCTGTTACACAGTCAGCTATTTCACCTGCAGCGGGTCGTCAGCTTGGAAAGAAACCCAAACCGGGTCCGAAACCGAACATCGTCGCGATGCGAGTGGCCGAGTTTCGTTTACAGCAAAAACTGGTATCGAACGGGTCCGTATCGCCGACGAAAGCGGACAAGACGAGTAGCCAGCCTGCTGGGCCTAAACCACCGCGTCCTCCTGCAGTCGCCAACTCCTCTAAGTCGACGAAAATAGATTTAGCTGCAGCAGCAAATCGGAGTCCGGGACAGTTCGACCGTGGATCGTCGTCGTCGGACCAGCGTCTCTACGACACGGCAGTCAGAGTGCAGCTGGATGTGCTACGACAAGTTTTCCTGGAGGACACGGCATTCGCCGACGACGACGTGCATCCCGGGGAAATGTCCAGTCCCACAACTCCAAACATGAAATCTACGGCTGCGCCTATATACGCCACGCCGATGAAGCGGGTGGTTAGACCAAGCAAGGAAGAACCGATATACGACGAAGCGATTGTGGTTGCGTCTGCTGAAGACGACGACGCCGATCCGCTGTACGATGAAGCGGTCATTGTCCATTCCAGCCGACTGCCGCGAATGGAAAACAATACAACCTCGCACCAGGTGGAGCCTCTATACGCTGATCCGGATGACCTCCCGAGTCCTGATCGATCAGATGCAGCATCTGTAGCCACGCAGCATTCAGACGTACAAGACGCTGACTTGTACGAGGAGGCTCAACCGGTTAACAGAACGGCGATAATCCCGTGCACCCACTGATGAAGTCGACAGACTGGTTGACACTGGTGGCCATTTAGACTAACTTTTGCGTCAAGTAACGTGGCTACACGCACCGATTTTCTCGTCCGAAGTGTTGTCCAAGGCCGCTGAGGTCTCCGAGGTTTAAAAACCTCGTCAGAGTAACTCGGACGCTTCGTCCAACGTGTCATCCGACGTGTCAGTGAACGAGAAAATCGGTGCGTGTAGTTAACGCATGCTTGAAATGTTGATTGTTTTATTTGCGAATAGTTTCAAATATTAGAGCCGGTGCAGGTATTTGCATTGGTTGTACCGTTGTACATATGCCTATGTGCGAATTCGCGCTGTAGAACTTTTGGAGTTGTATTATGGGACATCTCTGAAACTGGTGCATGGCACGCTGTATTTTTTGCACTGTGCCGTAATAAATTTGGCAGCCGTTTTTATAAGTCGCAATACGTGTTTTGCCTGTCTGCTTCTCCGTCTGTCCCGTACGGACTCCTAACTTGAAAACGAAAAGGTTTAGAGAAACCAGAATTATTCGTGTAAACGTTCCCCGAGGCAAGAGTAACCGGTGTGTCAAGTTTCAGCTAAGTAACTTAGGTCAGAGTTAAACTACACACAGAAAAAACACTAGGCCTTCAAACAAAGGCCTACACGTTTGCACAATTCCGTATATAGCTAGGCGGACGGCCGCACAATGTGTTGGCACTGGACCGACGTATTTTTTAACCTTTCGTCTAGATTCGTGTTTTTTGATTTCAGTCGCACCAAATCCTGGTGATACCACAGACATAGGCGGTAACAAATTTAACGATTGTTGTTTGTACAAGCCTACATAGCTCAGTGCACTGCCACATACTAACATGCCTACGTTCTGCTGTATATAGGAGGCAGCGCTCAGTCCATTGGCGAGCGTATACGATGGTGTTTTGTAAAAGACATTTAGCATCACTTTAGCAGATATTTTTCGACATCATTTGCAATGCCATATCGCGATAGGATATACAAGAGTAATAAATAATGTGTTCAGTGTGTGTAATTTCGTCGTTTAACGTTCTAAAATGAACTTCTTGTTGAGTAGCCTCTATTGGTTTTAATTTTTATATTTTGTTTTGTAATGCAGACGTTTAATATAGCAGATATTTATCCACGTTATTTACACTGCTATCGCAAATCATTATAGGGTATACAAAGCGTAATCTTGTGTTAAATACACGCTATTTTGTCGTTTTAAAGCAAAGTTAGGCCTACTGTTAATTAACTTGCTTTATTGACTTTATGATTTATGAAACAGGCATATTTTTGCAAATATGTTTTCGGAGAACACGCATGCCTTAAAGATAGGAAGTGTTTATGTGAAAAGTAAAACATTTTCAAAAATGTTTTATACGTTTTCAGTCATTATGCTAAGTGTTGGCCAAGCCACGGGCGATCGGCGGCCGCCAAAATATTTTTTGTTTTATTATGTGGTCCTCCTAATAGGCCGCAATACAGGATTTGCCCGCCCATTACGCGTATACGCGTACTTATAACACGAAAATTAAAAAACGCAAAGAAATTGTTCTAGGGCAGAAATATTGGTGTGCCGATTTTCAGTTCAGTAGGACAAGCGGACGGCCGCACCAATGTCGGCATTAAGCTGACTCATATTCTCAATTTTAGGAAAACCTATGCTTGACCACATTTTATCTTCAAGCTGTACGCAGTCTTGCTGAAAATGTTTTAAAACTTTTTTTATTATTATTATTAACTTTATTGACACAAAATACAGACTTTCACAACAGTAATGTACGTAACAAGTGTCAAAAAGACTGCCAGGGTGAATCACCTCTTACGACAGCCTTAAGAAAAGAGTAAACACAGTGCCACATGATTAGTACGATCAAATATGATCAGATATGCTGCATAAAATAACTACTTAAGTCGCACCTAGCTAGATGTCTTTTGAAAGC
>Ga0209671_1000214_pt1 | contig 32663 bp, 18 predicted proteins | sample WorMetHERISLAND2_2_FD_187401 | JGI IMG/M metagenome (GOLD analysis project Ga0209671, IMG submission 187401) | Marine gutless worms symbiont microbial communities from Max Planck institute for Marine Microbiology, Germany - Olavius geniculatus... | ecosystem: Host-associated > Annelida >...
AGCAGTTCAAGTTTGCCTGGTGCCCACATGGTGCGCACATTCCATGTTCCAACTGTTAGCATATGTGCGCATGGTTTGAGTTTTCTTTCGGTAGCTGACATCGGCTGCCTGGAAGACTCTAATTTCAGGAACCGTACAGCTTTTCCATGATTTCAAAGGGAGTTACCCTGAACGAGGGCGCTAAATGAGAGGGGATAGGAAAAATTTGTGCTTTTCAGCCAATAAGTCACTGTATTTCGATAATGGTGTGAGATAGGGCTTAGGTTACTATTAATCACTAATAGGAAATCGTACACTGGCTCTCGATTGCCACCGAATTCAATGACCTTGGATGACTTTGAGCGCCAAAATAGAGATTTTTATTAATTTTTTTGGCGATTTTGGGCTGCGAGACACATTTCGAGAGCAATTTATACCAAAATCAATTGATATAGACATGGAGAAGCTGCATATAAAATTTTCAGCATTGAACGTAAATTTTGACGGTTCAAGATTCGATTTTCTAGGTTCAAGGAAACCTGTGCACTAGGGCATCAAAGAGCGGTACCCTTTTAAAAGTTGTTATTTTACCGCTGTTGGCCAGTTTTTCATTGCAGACAGGCATGAGCATGCTGCCTTTCGCAACAAGCACTAGTGACAAGCTTTTCAGTTGTGTCAAAATTGATGACTGAAAGACTCTGAACTTTCAAAATGATTTTTGTGATCTTCAGCTGCAGTGCACACTCCAAGTAGTTTGCATGAACTTCATTGAGTCTTTTTCCTTGTCAACTACAGCCATATTTCTAAATCTTTATTTCTGATGTTGAAATAGCAGGGTACTTTATCTTATTATAATGGGCAGAAAGTCTGTTTGTCTCTGTTTGTCTGTCTGTCAGTCCCCTCTAGCACCTTCCCTGTTACACGATCGTGGACCTCGACCATGGCATTTGAGTCCTTGGGCCTTGAATATGTGCCCCCAACTGCCCCTACGCAAGCTCGTCGAAAGGCACAGCAGGGCCCGGGGAAACATTCTTGTGGGCCCCAAAACATTTTCACGGGGCCCCTCTGGGAAAAAATTTTTTGAATTTTTCTTTTCAAAATGGTACATTCTGGCGTACTTTATATTTCTGGCCGACGGTGGGGCCCCCAAACGTCGCAGAGGCCAGGGTAGCTAACCCCCCTACCCCACCCTGTCGACTGGCCTGCCCCTACGGGCAGCCTGAGGGGGCGGGGGTTGAGTTGCCGGGTTTTCTTTCCTCGCTGATTCTGTCAAGTTCGTCAGTATAGTGCTCAGCTTCGTGGCGACATCTCGTGAATGACAACCACTTAAAGGTCGCAGCCTAAGGCCTCAAGGCCGGCTATGAATTTCATAGCCTCTGCAACGTGTGCCGGCTCACGTTGGCAATTGGATCAGTGGCGCTCTCTTCACGTTATTACGACCGCGTACCATACACTGAGTACAATCCCTCAAACTCTTGCATGCATTCATTTCACTTACGGATAGGCCTATAGCCTATAAATAACGTTTTATTAAGTACTTATCATACTGTACATACATGTATAATACTGTTATGCAGCATGTGCATCGTTATGTAATAATTATAATAATCTGTTCAAAGCTTGCTCTATCATTGATGAATACAACATGTGATTAAAATTTACATATTGTCTTTTTGGTATAGCCAGAATGAAACGTTACGTGTTTTTGTGCATGGTTTCTTTTGTGAATGTCTTTATAAGGACTTGTCATTGGTCACGTGACCGTTGGACTGAGGACTCGGAATGTAGTTTCCTATAGGTGGTCATGCTATAATAATACATCTGTCTTGCACGGTTACAGAGATGCAGAGCCTTAAATATTTTAGATCCACCATTTTGATATTTGGGGGGTCTTGTGACATTATTGGTCATGTGACTGTTGGACTTGCAATATATGGATTCCGATGAGTAATCCATTGAAACCACGCCTCTATCCAGAGTTCCTGCAGTACAGGTCATGGAAAACTGAAAAAGTTGGGGAATTTGTGTGGTCAGGTAAAGGTCAGGGGGGAAATATTATTTTCGATAGGTCAGGACATGATCTTGGATCATACAGACTGCAGATTTACTGTAATTTTTTTGTGTCTCCAAATATTAAAAAGCAGGCAAATTTGTGGCTTCCATTGAATGTACTAAAGCTAGCAGTGTTTCAGCTTCATAGGGGTTTTTGTCCCTCTGATCCCCGATTAGGGCTTCTGTCATTTTGTACATTGCTTCATTAATGCCTTTTCACATTGTGTACCATTTCTGACATTGTGCAATAGGTTATTGTTTTGATAAGGTCAGGGAAATTGTCATTCCATGACTATTGACTGGAAATGTCACGGAAAAGTCTGGGAATTTTGCTACAGAAGACCTGTAGTAGGAAGTTAGGAACCCTGTCTATCTCGCATGGTTGCCCAGCTGAGCTTCTTGCATAATCTGTCCCATGATCCCATCATCCCATGCTGTACTTCAGCAATGGGACAGAATGTGTTGTAATTTCCAAAAACAAAAATATAATGCGAACATGTCTAATAATTTTCTTGTTGCTGACGTATTAAGTATCAGTGGAGTCTGTGGTGGACACGAAAGTCTTGCAAGTTGCAACCTGCCTGCCTGCGTCCAGAAAGCCGTGTGTTAACCGGAAAAGGAAAAGTTCCGAATGTAAACAAAACTGTAAACAGTAAACACATGAGCTCCTAATTGTTATCGCGTATGTTACTTATTTGTGTGCATACTTTATACGAGTTGCTTGTTGTTTTCAACACAGTTTTTGGGCACCAATAAAGGTTAACGTTTTGTTTGTGACTGTTGCTGACAGTGGACCAGTAACTCTTCCAGATAAAGTTCACAGGGTACAAAATAGCTAGTGTGGTCATTCAGCACACATGAAGTGCGATTTATTTGGTGCAAGCGTACTCAACTGATATGTATAGTTTTTTACATGGTTGACAATTTATGATGTTAAGTAAGAATTTAATTAGTGCAAGGTTTAAATTAAAGCATGTAGCAACAGTTTTTAGCCGACCGTACTTTAGTAACGGTCGAGCTGTTGTCATGGGTTATGTTTTTTACAAGGTCTGGGCAGCCCTGTGCTGGTCTGGGCTGCTCTAAGTCATTTTTATTGTTTCCAGAACGAAAGTTTCGCGTTTTTAATCGTTCTGGTAAGGCCCAAGTCCATCCACAAACGTTCCGGGTTAGAAGTGTGTAAAGCTGGTGCAGGGTGGGAGGAGCGAGTTGCGTCACACCGCGTCAGCCACTTGAACACATTGTTTACATTTGACTCAGTTTGACTGTTTGGCGCCAGATTATGGTATTATGTACTGTAAATGGCATGAGATAGAACCTAGGTTGCTATTGATCATTGATAGGAAGTCGCATATTAGCTTTCAAGTGAAATAATCAATTTTGGATGACCTTGATGGTCACTGTAAACCAGTATGGTTGGCTATCTTAGCGACAGCTGGGCTTTTTGTTAGTGGAAAGGACTTGTGGGACAATTAACAGAAGTGCTTATTATAGCCTATTTCCATGGTTGAGTGCTATTGCAGCTCTTTGGATTCATACCTGCACCTGTGCACCAGTGATGATTCTGTACCAATTTTTTTTTGTTATGTTAGATTGCTGTTAATTGCCATAGTCTTACAAAATTATATAGCTTTTGTACAGCATTGAAGTGGCTTTGGCCATGATCTTATCTACACTTTTGCACATTTTATTTATTATATACTCATTTATAAGTTGTATGCAAGGTTCAACGCCAAAGAAATTTTTTGGCCAGTCAGTGAGCGATGTACATCTATAGTAAACTAGTTTAGTACTGCTGTTAGAAAGAAGCGCTGATGACATGGGCAGGCAACAGCAGTGCACTTGCTATACCACCCACATGCCATGAAGGCATGCCCCGATCTCCTGTCCACCATACACTCAGTTGACATTGTGTACATGAAGTCTGGTGACCAACTGACCTTGCGCTTCCTGGCGCCATTGTGGTGTCAGGTTAATGCCATCGGCACTGACCCCTTTGAGGCACATGGCATCATAAGGTCACATCAAACACTGGCTGCAGCATGCCACATGGTATGCTCAACCAGATGGCTAACAATTGTACTTCATTTTCCTGACCAGTCTTAGCTAATAAAACATCTATCAGTTATCAGCTATGATATTGGCAGACAGACTAAATGCGGGGTTGACTTTTACATAGATTGACTTATGCACAAGTGTATATGCTATTAGTTAATATATGTGTGAAGATGTCTACTGATTAACTGCTAGCAACTTGTTAGTTTATGTGTGGTTATTTTGACTGAGAAGGTGAATTGCTATTGCAGATCATACAGGATGGAATCAACAGCATCATCGACCGAGCATAGGTAAATGATAGGCACATTTCATTGATAGAGTCTAAAGGCAGTTTCTGCCGCTTGTGTGATCTGTAATAGATCAGGTTTTAAAAGAACTTAGTACAAATTTCTGAAACCAGTGAGACACAGTTTTCGGAAAGCAGATTTGTTAACGTAGAACAATGTTGGTATGATAAAACTTTTAATAGAAGCCAGGTTTTACATGAAGCAGGATCTGTTTTGGGTTCACATTCTGTCGTTGTAGCTAGTAATTGTGGATATGGATTTGGAATGATATCTGCTGCTGCTGCTGCTGCTGCTTCTGCTGATAGTGACAATGCTTATTCTGATTGTTGTGTGCAAGGCTTGTTCATCTGGATTTGAAGGGAGCTCCTCCAAAGCTGTCGTATTATGACTGGGTATGTGCATTTGTTATTTCTTGTAGATGATATTTTCTATTTATATTTGGTTATTTTTTAATTTTTTTTATTACTGTAGTCCTGTGTAATCTCAGACATACATGACCATGTTTCAGAGTGAGTAGTGCTTGAGCAGGATTTTGCCTTTTTGATGCCCATTGGCCAACAACAGTGTGGAATCACACATGTATATAGGGGTATTTGGTATAGCGCTATTTGGGAATTTTAAACCTCCATATAGCATAAACTTTATTAGAATAACAATTATAACTTGGGGATTAAAGTTGATTTCATGCCAGCTTTTACCACTTTTACAAGTAGAGTTTTATACAATGAAATGCGTGATTTTTACTGCAGAGGTTGAACCTTAGTTGCAAAATTCTGTGTACGTCACTGGTGAAAGATTTTCTAGTACTATGTGTATTAGAAAGGAAAATCTCTCACTGCTTTGTTGATGTAAGCAGAAGCTGATGGTGTGATGTGTTGCTGCAGCTGTTCCCAATGCTGCACAAGTGGGGAGCGACCGGTCTGTTGGTGGAATACGAAGACATGTTTCCGTACACTGGCGACTTAGCGGACTTGGCTGCGCCAAATGCATTCAGGTAGCATGTAGGCATAGCTAGAAATTTGGAGTTTGAGGTTGAGATATGCGGTTGATATAGGTTGTATAGGCAAACTGAAAAAGTGGCACACAGCAAGTAAAAATTTACCAACCAGTACTACATTGTGCAGCTTTGCAGCTAACCAAAATTAGCATCATTTTGGTCACTCAAAATGCCCCAGTAACTTAATGACCTAATAAGTTTCTGAGTATCTTCAAGTTAAAGACTTTAACTGACGACTGAATTTTCCGAAGCTTGTCTTTGAAAACAGTGTAAAACATTTGGTAGAACTGAAGTTAAAGGTTGTCTCCTTCAGCTGTCTACAGCTATGCCACTGTTGATGTAACCAGTGTGTCTTGATGTTTGTCTGCCTGCTGTCGGCTGCTACTACTAAATAATCAACTGACTAGCAAAATTTAGAGATTGATGTATGTTTAACAACGTGTGTCTTTTCTTTCTTGGTTTTTGGTTTTATTTTTTTTTAAATTCTTGGGTCTGGAGCACAGTCCTGCTAGTCCAGGGATAGTTTCAATTATGTCCCTGACATTTTTTGAAACTTTTTGTATGGGATTTGTTGCATTTTGGAGATAAAGCTCTGGCTGTCTATTTTCCAGTTTTGTGAAGAATTTATTTGCATTTTTACACTGTGTCTCAAAAAAAACATTTCCAGCATTTTCGATTGTAACTTCAAGAAAAGTTATCAGATTCTAATAATTTCTGGTGTGAATATTCGTGACACAAATTGCCATCAAATGACTATTCAGCTTCCCATCTCACCCAGTGTTTGCTTCTGCACTACCAAGAGAATGCTGACCTAGCAAAATGTGTGCTGAAATACGCAAAAACGTGAAAAAAACATTCCTGACACTAACCATCATAACTGGAAGAAACATTATCAGATTTTAATAATTTTTGGTCTAAATATTTCTGACACCACTGGCTATTGAATGATTTTTTAAGTCTCCACCTCACCCAACTTCTGCTCTTGCACTACCTGGGGAAAACTGACCAAGCAAATTGTGTTGAAGTGAATGAAAAAACTCCAATGAATTCTATCTATCCAGATCTCTGGCCCGCAACAGCCAGTCAATTACAAGGTTTGACTGTCATAAAGCAGTGTGTCTACCAGATGACGTTCAGGTTTATGAATTCAAAAAGTGACTGGTGAAGTCTGGATTTGTCTGAAGCAGAACATTATCGATACTGGTGTCAATGAATGTGGAAAGTGTCTCCATGCCTGTGTTCGCACAATGCGCCCACATTTCAAGCAAGTTTGCTGTAGGCAATTAGAAAACGAAACACTTGAATGAAATGTTAGTCAAAGTGTGAAGAAAGTTTACAAAATATGTTTTTGTGCATTATTTAGATTAAGCAATAATACTGCATTGGGTAAAAAGCAATATTCGTTGGTTCTGTTTTCCCCAGGTAGTGCACAAACAGATTATGGGTAAGGTGGGAAATTGAACATTTATTCAATGGTAAGTTGTCTCAGGAATATTTGTACCAAAAATTATTAAAATCTGATAATCCTTCTTTAAGTTACAATCGAAAATGTTTGGGATGTTTTTTTGAGACACAATGTAGGTGGTACTATTATTAAATAGGCTATTGTATGAACGAGTGGGAGATGAGCACCCCGCTTACGCCCCAGCTGGGGCATAGCTCCCTTTACCTTTATTGTATGAACAACTCTGTTGTAGCAAAGGCTGAAAGAAATTACATTTTTAGGGGACATTTATATAGTGTCATGCAGTCCAAAGATACAGAGGTGCTTGTAAGATTTTGGGTTTTAGGGTACAAAAAACTAAAAAAAAATTGCGGTACTCAAGAAGAACACTCTATGAACCATTTTCCATCTTACTTCATTTTCTGTAAATTATGGGAGGATCAAATTAATAATGTCAACTTATGAAGTAAACCTTTTACAAAATTGTTAGTCATAGGTTTCAAAAAAGCTAAAATAAGTGAGTTTTTTTAAACCTGAAAGAGTTTAGTTATCTAAAACCAATTATTGAATGGTTATAGCTGTTGATGTTGTTTTTGACGTGTGACTAATGTGTGTCTGCACATGTGCAGCGCTGCTGAAATTGAACAGCTGCAGACGATTGCTAAGAAAAACGATCTCATTGTTATTCCTTTGATTCAGACATTTGGCCATTTTGAGGTTTGTTTATCTGTCGCATTTCTCTGACAGCAAATTATCATTGTCTGTATTAGCTTAATGTGAGTCACAAGATGGGTTAAGTTTGCTGTGTCACCCATTGTTCGAGTTATGTCTTCCAATGCGGTCTTATAAGTTGTTGATTATATTTGGCAGGTTTTGTCAAGTTTTGAGACAGTTTCAACTGAACTTTTGGTCTGATCTGTTTACACAAGTGTCAGATAATTTGTTGTGCTGTTTGCATCAGCATTTAGCATAATAAACTGAATCACCATATATGTACTGTGTAGACCAAAAGTGATACCTTTTCGGAATGTGAGTTTTCTCTCTTGCTAGATGCATTGTACAGGGTGGGCCATAAAAAACCGTCCCCTACATGTCAGCTAATTGTGTCTTTCAAGAGTAATGTACATTTAAAATGAATAATGCACGTTGAAATATAATCAGTTCCAAGTAACATGTGCAAATTTCGTGCAAATATTTTCAATAATTTGTAATGGGATAAAATAGATGAAAGTAACCCAACTCTACAGGAAACATAACGGGGAAAACAGTATAACATCATTCGCACTGGGTGAAGTTAACAGTCAAGTTTCTCTGCAGCAGAATGTACCCAACTTCATCGAGCCTTCTGTGTGGCTGCCAAACAGTCTGGACATAAACCCCCTCGATTATGCTGTCTGGGGTTCTTTGCAGCAAGATGTTACAGAGTTCTGATCGTGGGTTTGGAGGACAGAGTGTGTACCTGCTGGGCCAGTCTCGATCAACAACTATCAACAAAGCCATTGATCAGTAGCGACTGAAATTGAAAACTGTGATTAAAGTTCACGGAGGGCACACTGAACAGTTGTTTACTTGACAGTCTTGTTGTTGTGTGAAGTTTTCGCCGTTTTACTTAGGCATACGCAAGCATGTATTCCCATTTGTGTTTCACAATTGTGATATAGTACAGTTGGGGCGCTTTGATTCTATCGTGTTATTTGTTAGTAACATTTTGACGTACTCATTAAGTTTTGACACTAATATGTGCAGAACAGACTAGCAATTTATATGGTGTGTTATTTTGTCCATATAAACAAATGCAGTAACATTTTAAACAGAATGATAGGGGACGGTTTTTATGGCCCACTCTGTAATTTCAATCAGTTTAATTTCGTGTTCCATTATTATATGTCTGTGCAGTTTTGTCTGGAAAGGCTGTCCTCGAAATGATTTATACTGTGTTGGGTGGGACGTTATACCCTACTCACTCACTCACTCACTCACTTAGTTTTTGTTTAGTTGCATGTCATTTACATAAATGACATTGTTCTTCATCTGTCAGTGTAAGCAAGTTCTGTTTTGTATGAATAGAATCATGTTGGCTGGAGTAACTGATAGTGAATGCTGTATGGCTCGCAACTTGCGTATAGAGAAACATTGGGATTTTGAAAGACTTTGGAAATGTTTTCAAATAAATGGCCACCTCTAAATTGTAAATGATTAATAGCAGATGTTAGATTTGTTGAAATGATATCCATATCTGGTGTATTGTAGTTGACATAGTTGAAAAGGGTATCACTTGTTTAGCTCTATCTCGTACACTTTGTGCATGTGGTCAGTTTGTGTTGAAGCATGACAAGTTTCGACACCTGCGCGAAGTCTCCAACTGTCCGATGACTGTCTGCTCATTAAATCCAGGTTTCCATTCTTCTGTTTAAATTGCTTGCTTTAGTTTTGAATAAAATTTATGGTTTTATTGTATTGCTGGGGCTTAGCTTTATGATAATATCATTATTCACATCAACTTTATGTTGACTGTTAGTAGTGAGATGGTGACCAATGACTGACCATTCAGAGTGGGTTTTACATTGTGCATAATTTTTTTACTTTTCTTCTGAGGGACAGAAAGGGCATCCAGCCTTCGAAAATTTTGCTTCTTAATTTTTTAGTAGAAGTTGGGAGATCTTTAATGTCACATTATCATCTCTGTTTGCTAGGACACCCATTAATTTATTTTTTAACCATTTCTCAGAGGCATCTTACAATAAATGTAGCAGAAATTGCATTGATATAAAGCATTTGCTAAATGCGGCATTAGGTGAATGAGAAGTTTTGAGTTGTAGCTTCAAGCTCCAAGCATGGGGCAGGTAAGTGGAAATAATAGTGATTTTTTATAGAGTTGTTGACTGTTGAGTGTTTCGATTGAATTTGTTGCTGTTATCATTCCTAATATCGTACAATAAGTACACTAAAGACGGGAAAATCTAAATATCCAACAAAATAAGAGCAATAAAAAAGTCTTATCAAATTCAGTATGAATAAAATTTATTTACATCATGCAAATGCAGTCTAAAATGATCATATCAATCACACACGGTCTGAACAAGAGCACAGAAGAGTTGTCATTAAGTAAATATACTGGAGTGATATGTTTTTCATTTTTATTAGGTGCTGTTATTTTCACGACTTTTGCATTGCATTGCAGGTTCAATGACAGTGATAAAGCAGATGATCGATCAAGTAATCAGTGCACATCCTGACATATCGTGGTTTCACATTGGTGCCGACGAAGTATGTCTGATTGCTGCGTCACATAATAGCTGCTTTATATTGTGGTGGCATACATACTCAGGGCTCAGGTCCCCTCCAATCTCCCAGACAAATCATAAGTATGCATTTAAACTACACTAAAATTGCTAATTTAGTCAGTTTATTCTAAGAAAATTAATTAAAATTGTTGCTGCCAGATTGCACATTTTAAAGCTGTAATGCACCAAATTCGATTTTGGTTGGGACACTTGGGGAGCTAGCTGGATTTTAGGAGTCCTACTTCTAAGAGAAGGGAGGAGGGGAAGAGAGGAGGGGAGGGGTAACGAGGAGAGGGGTATGGAGGTGATGAAAAGGGAGGGGAGAGATGAAAGGTGGAAGGGAAGGGAAGGGGAGGGGAAGGAAGGAAGATGAGTCTTCCGATTTGACATTTATGACTACACCACTGCTTTATTTGGCCAGTTATTTGATAACAGCCAGGCAAAATGTGCAGATGTGCTTATGTGGTTAGTTTCGAATTGCATTTATGCAGTGTTAGAGGGCATCAAGCTAGTAACAAGTACTGTTCTGTGTATCAAAGGTTTACTTCATGGTGAAGTGTGTCATCCAGTGTCAGGTGATACTCCGTAGCTGTGGAAAATAGTTAGTAGTAATAGTAGCATCAGCAGCAGAGTGATAGTACTTGCACTGGTAGTAGCAATAGAGTATGTATTAATAAGCTATGCTCTTCATGGAGACCTATCTCGGAGCAAACTGATCCTAGAGCCACAGAGCATTTTCCCTGCCATGTGAGGTCACCAGACACAGGTGAACACACCCCATTTTAACCCCAATCAGGCAGGCTAGCCTGTACTTGATTTACTTGTCTGGAGGGATGTATGGCTGAGTTGACCTTGGTGTTGGCCCTATACGGACATGGTTTACCTGTATGCAGAGTCACCCATCCAAGTAATTACCACTCGATTGGCGGTCAACCACAGCCTATTGATCTTTAGTCCGATTTTTTATGGCTTGGTAGTATAACTGTAGCATGTCAGACTAGTGATTGCAAGGTCACTGGATCAACTCCCGCCAGGTACACCGCCATGTAACAACCCTGGGCACTGTGTAGTTGTTCACGTGCATGTGTCTCTGTCACCAAGCAGTATAATTTGGTACCAGCCTAACCGTTGGGAAGGTAATAGCAATATATGGAATGTCTGGCCATTTGGGCTGTGTTTGCACTCACTGCTGGCTCAGGACCTTGGAAATTAAGATGAGCACTGCTTGCACCAGTCACAGAGCTCTAAGGGAGCTCTGTTGAGTATCAGTGATTTACTTTACCTTTAACGGTGCCCTACCAATATGCTGCTAAGCCATTTTTTAGTTGGGACTATTATACTGAGTGCTTGTGTGTGTGCAAGGTATTTCACGTGGGCCTGTGTGAAACGTGTGAACTGTACATGCGCGAACACAGCCTTCTGCCTGTAGACCTGTTCATCGCTCACATACGCCGAGTTCTTGACTACATTCAGTCCCAGCATGCCAGCCTACAGGCCATCATGTGGGACGACATGTTTCGAGGCATTGACCTTCATGTGCTCCAAGGTCAGTTTTAGTGGCAGTGGCTGTGGTAGTAATAGTAGTAGCAGCGGCAGCAGCAGCAGCAGCAGTTGCATGTGTTCCGAACTGTTGACCTTTATGTACTTTTGGGTCACTTTACTGAGTGCATTGTCGGGCACTGTCTGAATCTGGTCTGAAAATCTGGAATCTTCAGGGTACTTTGCCACTGCCGTTAGAGTAATGACTTACGTTCTGAGTGTGATCAACCAGAAAAATCTCGTCAGGGAAAACTGTTTTTATTAAAGACGTTCATGTCCATATTGTGAGAATTTGATGGATTGTGACCTACTGTTAAATTGCTTGGTGTTTGTGTTTGTTACAGTTAGTGGCATTGGTAGTCTTGTTCAGCCAATGGTCTGGTATTATCAGACAACATTCAGCCTTCCATTAGGTAATGGCGCACTGCATCTTTCACGGAACCAGATAATGTCGTCACACTAAACTAATGCATATTACACCATTACAAGCTCATATGTTCAGTGGCAATCTGCTGGCAAAGGGAGACAGTTTATCGCTGTAGACTTTTTTCCTATATAGGATAGACCTCGACAATTTTTTTTAGCATTTGAAATTGTCGTTGCTGTTATCGTTACTGTTATTACTTACTGGTTGACCGCTGATGTATGCATGTGTGTGTGAGCAGACCTGTGGAGTCGGTACGTGTCGGTGTTTGGTGGCGTGTGGGCGGCCAGTGCGTTCAAAGGTGCCACCGGGCCATGTGCTGTAGCGACTGACATTGGCTATCACATTGAGAACCACAAACAGTGGATCAGCGTTGTCGCCACTGACATTCGACCACTCACTGATAAGTTCTATGGCTATGCACTCACCGGTTGGCAGAGGTTTGTATCTGAAACTTTTGCACCCGGATTGCCTATCTCTTCAGTCAAGTTACAGTTTGCACAGAGTTTTGAATGTCCTCGAAAGTCACGGAATTTCGAAGTTGAAGTTTCTTGACCTGGAAAGTCACAAAAAAGTTCTGGAATTTAAACAAGGTTAATTGTGCTAAGTTGGTTAGGTGCTCAGGTTCTAAATGTTCTGAGTCAGTTGATGTGTTTAAGCACTTTAATGCGCCCTGATTCTTTCTGAGACTTTGGTGCTTTATAAATCATTTTTCTTACTTACTTACTTACTTTAAGCCAGTGTCATACAATTGGCAATATTGGCTGTGTTTATTAATGTTGTAGGCTGACTTCAGCAGTGAACTAAACGCTGTCAGATCATTGGCCATTTTTGTCCTGGAAAATCTTTGAATTTTACTTTTTAGGTCCTGAAAAGCTCTGGAAAACAGTGTTGGCATGTCTGTGTGAATTCTGTCAAGTGTGCTGCAAACTGTCTGATTGACTTACCATTCCTGTCAGCCAGCTTGCAGGATCCAAGCATTGAACATCAATGATCAGGTTGTGTCATTGTCATCGCTTATTGTTGTGTTTGCTGTTTCAGATACGATCATTATTCAGTGTTGTGTGAACTTTTGCCTGTCAGCTTGCCGTCACTTTCACTCTGCCTTCTTATTCTTACATCAGGTTTGTCTCATTTCTTTTAACCAAAAAATTCTCTATCGCTCATGTTATCTTTGCTTCAGTTTTGTTCTGATACTGTGATTATTAGCTGTCTGACTTGATAAACATTCTACAGAACAGCTTAAAGGTGAAGCTCATCGGACCTTGTAGAGTGTAGACTGGACTGTTGATCAAATCTGCAAGTGGAAGGTCTTGTCCATATTTATGGAATTAACAACAAGAAAAGCCATGCTAACGCAAATGGGAGCATGCAACAGCGATGCACCGTTGTACGCTAGTGATCTGTAGACTTCATCCGTAGATCTCATCCGTACGGCTTTTGGCTACAGTTTTAAAAAAGCCCAGTAAAACAAAATCAGTTGCCAGAGGCCACCAGACGACTGGCGGCTAAATTATCTATATTGTTTTACTTGTACTCACCAGAGGGTGCCACCTCTTGCTCTGCCAACGGCATATATCGCTAATTTTTTCTACCCCCCTCTCATTTAGCGCCCTCGTTCGGGGTGACTTTTTCAAATTTATGGAAAAGCTTTACTGATCCTGAAACTAGAGTCTTCTGCGCAGCCAACGGTGAAGATTTGGTGATCCTAGCTTGCACCGTTTTTGACTGATCCAATGATCCACCCTTGTGACGGACAGGCAAACGGACAGACAGACAGACGGACAGAATTGTGATGGCTATGACGCGCTACAGCAGTAGCTGCTGTTGTGCGTAAAAATGATGTGAATGAGAAACTACTATTTAACTGCATTACAAAAATTACAGCATTTAAACATCGCCATTGCACATTGTCAGAAGGAGTCTACTGACTGTGTAATGCTGAAGTTCGAATTTTGTCATAGTGGAAATTGATCTTCGCAGCCTTATACAGTATATCCAATCACAGTATCACTCTTACAGCATTTATATAAACTAAGTAGTTGTTTTTTGTAGATTACTATATCAACTGAAGACAGTTGTACTTTAGTTGAATGTTGTCAGTAGTTAATTGTGTTTTATCTATGTGCTTGTGCCTAGGTGCTTTCACTCGTGAGGTGCACATCACGGCATCCAAAGATTTGAATTTTGATGAACTGATTCCACTAAATCCATTCAAATAGTATGTATTGTATCATCTACTCACATAACAATTAATGTTAGTGAACTTGTGCTGTTTCTAAATGTATATAATCTTACTGGTATGTAGCTTTATTGCAAAGTTTTATCTGTTATTAACTATTTTTGGATGTGTTTTGGCTTTGTCTCTGTCACTGTTTGCTGTTTATCTTAACATTTCTGTACATCTGTTATTTTATGTCAGTAATACAGACAGGCCAAAGATGACAGAAAGAAAAATATAGTTGATAAAGAATAATTGAGAATATTTTTATTTGCATTAGTTTGTTTATCTCTTTATCAGTTTATATTGATGTTGTTTTAATAGAATTTGTTGAATGGCTGACATGTATGACATAAACATTTCAGCATTGAAACCGACGTTGCACCAGTGTGTGAGTTTATGGGTCACAAAGTGTTCTGCGGTGTTCACCGACTTCTGCGACTGAAAGCCGAATACAAGTTCTTCATTAAGAATGACCGGTACATTTACTTACTTATTTACTAATATATTTAATTATTCTCTCATTTCTTGTTTTGCCTAAATATTTTATTTACTGGCAATTGAATATGCTATGTGCAAAATGGAAAATAGATCTGAATGGAGATAGATTGTCCATAGTATTATCACACCCTTGGAGTGACCTGAACGTAGCATTAGTTTATTTTAAGCTGAGTGTTAAGTGCTAGCACGTGTCAAATGGTGAAAGTTCATGGTTAATCTTTTAACCTGTGCCAGTGGTGACTAAGGTTTTGACACAGTCACTGACAAATTTTTCTAGTGATGCATTTTCTGTAGCATTGACATTTAATAGCAGTGTAGTTCAATTGCAGACCTCTGTGTGTTTTTCTTGTATGTTTTGACTGCTGCTTTGCCATTGAAGAGGGCAGTGATGATAAATTGCTAATTGACCTATGACCATAATAGGCAGTTTGCAAATAGTCATGGTTAAAAAGAATGGAAAGTTTAGGTCATTTCAGGGATGGCCTTTCCAGGCAGAATGCACACAAACACATAGTAATGGAATGGTGAGTTTAACCTTTACAGTAAAGAAACAGAAAGTTTAACCTTTACAGGAACACAAGACACGAGAACCTAAAATTGTAAGAACTCCATTATATGCGTGCATATGTAATTAACATAATGGTAGTTCTACTAATTTTCCCTGTTATACTGCAGACAGTGAGTCTAAAAAGATAGACATTAACCTGGCTTACCCCGAATCATTATCATTGAGGTGAATGAGCTGTTTAGGGTTTGCTAGGGTGGTCAATGTTTCTTACTGTTAGTGTGTGTGTAATTTAATACGTCATGTCGTCAGGCTGAAAGGCTGGATGACGGACTGGCACGTTCAGAATAACTTCACTAACCCCGTCCATCTTAACCACTTCCTTCCTCACGGACAAAGGTCTGCTTATCTGCTGTGGTCTGTCTGTAAGATCTTGATATTTGATGACGGCTTAGTGCATGGAGACCTGAAGTATTTCAATTATAACTTGGTTAATTTTTACGTGCAAAAGCAGCTAATGCTTTGAGTGTGTCTTAGCCATCGCAATTCTGTCCGTCCATCTGTCTGTCTGTCCATCTGTCTGTTACACGGGTGGATCAGCCAAAAGTGGTGCAAGCTAGAATCACCAAGTCTTCACCGTTGGCTGCCTGGAAGACTCTGGTTTCAGGAACCGTAAAGCTTTTCCATAAATTCGAACGAGGGTGCTAAATGAGAGAGGGATGGGTAAAATTTGCAATTTTTGGCCAATATGTTGCTCTATCTCAGTAACGGTGCGAGATATGGCCTAGGTTACTATTAATCACTAATAGGAAGTCGTACACTGGCTCTCAGTTGGCGCTGAATTCAATGACCTTGAATGACGTTGAACGCCCCAATAGGGGGTTTGATGTTTTTTTTGGTGATTTCGGGCTGCGACACAAGTCTATATCATTCACAAGGTGGCGCCATGGAACTACCGTTATGCGATCTAGATAGAGAATTTGGTATCTGTATATTAACTTAGCGTGAACACCCCAATTTTTGGCTAAACTACTGAACTGGAACTGCTGTAGGCTTTCGCACGTCTCGTGAGCATTAGCTCAAATTTCTTGTTTTAGTTGGCTGTGATTTAAAGAATTTGGGCTGTTTTTGGATAAATTGTTTTTTGGCAAACTCGGCAGTATCAGGTAATGTAGCTTTTGCATTTTAGCATGCAGTGTAATGTTTGTTAGAACTTTGCCATAAGATTTGCATGAATTCATTATTCCTCACTTTATAATGTGATTAGTTTTATGCGTTTTGCCATATACATTATAAAACCATATATTTTTTATTTAGGTATTGCTGCTAAAAATGCTAACAAAATGTATTTCTTGCGGAGTGCTTTGATGCTGATATTTGGGCAGTGTAAGGGGTGTGGGCATCAACTCTATAGACAAGTTGCTGCAGCAGTTTTGAAATTCTGCTAACGTGTTCAAACAGTATGTACCAAATGTACCCGTATAAAAATTTATGTTATGTAGACAACTGTTGATACTTATAGTGTGTACTGCATAGATGTGAAGTTAAAATCAGTCTGTTGCACAGTATGAAAGTGAAATTAGCCATAAATGCGTTAAGTAAAATGGAGTGTAAAAAAGTCTCTGAAGATGTTTTAAGCTGTCTCGTTGGTAATAGATCTGGAATTCTCAGTAAGTTCTCAGACACAGGTATTCACTGCAAGACCACAGGTATGGAGTTAGTAGATTACACGACATGCCTGTATGCCCCAGCTTTTGCTGGTGCTCATTGCACCTACTCTCGTAGGGATGGCCAGGCTGAGTTGATCTCGGTGGCTATTACATAGTAAGATGGTTTACTTATTTTCCGATGGTCACCTATTCAAGTACTACTAACCGGGTCCTTCATCAGTTAACTTTGTTGATTGGACACAACATGTTAACCACTAGTGTAAGCTGCCATTTAACGCATTAAATTGTGGTAAAATGACAGTAAAGCCAATAGAGTAGCTTTGAGCTAATATTGTTGTAGGTTACTTGAAAGCTGTATTCAGCTTAAGGCGGATCTGAACACCGAATTATCAAAGATATTCTATGCTGATGCTGTGGATGAGTGGTTATCGGTGTGTGTCGATCCAGTCATCAACAAGCTGGCAAGGATTGTCAACGTGGCCGGGCAGCAAATACAGCTTGGCGCTCGCGTTAGAACTTCACTAGCTCCAGCAACGATGACAGATGCTAACACAACTGATCAGAGCACCCCGTAGTGTCTAGGGCTTTAGTACATTGGTGCACAACCTTTGCCCACGTCCAGCCTACAATGGGTTGCCATCCGGCCAGCGAAAAAACCCAGAATTAGTGTAAAGAAATTAAATGCCTTGCATGTTATCGATTTACTGTCATAGCTGCTTTTTGGACTTTTTCTAAGTGGTGCAGCAGCATACTTACAATTTCAGGTAAGAACGCACTACCAAGCTCTGTAGAATATAATACAGTGCAGGTTGTTTTTCGTTGTCAATGACAGTAGCATTTTGCATTATTTGGTCTGGCTCGTGGTGGTGACTTTTGAGACCACGTTATGAGATTTACGGTTGTGCACCATATTGCTGTAATCTGTAGGATGTTGCAGTGACTGCCAAACAGGGGCATGTTGGAGGTCTTCCACGTGACCCCACTCAGTGCTGACTGAAATGTGGAAGCTGGTGGGCCACAGATTTGTCATCAAAATGCACCAGATGGCATATTAAGTGCAAAAAAATTTCAAGGGATAACAGGCCTGACACCCGTCCACTGAGGGCTTTAATTAACGAGTCTCAGTTGAAGAAAGGAAGGGAAAAGGAAGAAGGCAATGGCATGCATAGGATTTCACAATATTATGGAATTCATAATTTCACCTCCCTTTCATTTGTGTACATCATTTTAGTAAGCAGGACGGGGAGGGTGCAAAGATGCAGCTTCATTTGTGTTGTTTTTGTATTGTTTGTTGATCTCTTCGTGAACTGATGTAATTTTTATACAGAATCATGACAACATTAGGGCATATGCTAGGTCACTACACTTCTCAATGGTTTATCACTACATTACACATGGGAAAGAACCTATACTGATGGTGTTTGGTTTGGTTTGGTTCAAGTTCTTTGCAGCTATAAAATGAGTTTGGTTTGGGTTCGGTTCAGGGGAGAAAATTTTTAAATTTTTCTTCAAAATGGTGCATTCTGGTGTATTTTATATTTATGACCGACGGTGGAGCCCCCCAAACGTCGTGGAGTGCAGGGTAGCTACCCCCTACCCCACCCTCTTGATGGGCCTGGATTTGTTGCATTTAATTATTGTGTAGATCCCAACAGAGTTCTTTACTGACACAGGTTTGGTTCAAGTTTTACAATGTATTTTTTGCTTTCCAGTTCTGGTTCAGTTCCGTTCAGCCCAAAATGTGGATTCTAGTTTGCTTCGTTCATTTAGAGTTCGTTCCGATCCCCATCTCTAATCTACATCTTTTGGGTTTTCCAAAATACGTTGTTTTTGTTCAATGGAACAGTTGTTTGCGAAGCTGCTCCATGTGAAGCCTAGTTCGTCAGAAAATAGTTTTGTACATTTCATTTTGTTGCAGGAGTTTTTAGAAACCCATCCAGTTGTGCCAAAGCATTGAAAGTTAACTGAAATAGATTGTCGAAAATAATATGTCTGCTAGTGTGACAGAAAAAATAAGTCTTTGTATTCAATAACAAAAGCTAAAATTCCAAAACCCAGTCACCTTTTTTTTATTTTCGTCAGCAAATGACACATGAGTGACCGGGTTATGAAATTTAACTGATTTCTCAACAAAGTAAAAAAATGGTCATGACCGGGTTTTGGAATTTAGCTCTATAACAGTGTGTTGTTCTATTTGTTGAAGATGAAATTGTTCCATCTTTGCACCAGAATCTCTGTTGAGTGTCTATAACGCCGTGTACAGCGTAGCGCAAGACTTCTCAGCCATGAAGTTAGATTAATTAAGCGGCCGTTGTAATAGGCAGCAATGCGGATCTTGTCCGTCCGTTTCTCTGTCCATTCATCTGTATGAGTTTGTAACTAGAAGAAAAACGTAGGAAAACTGAAATTGGTGTGAACGTGCCCCATGGCGGGAATAAACGGTGTGCCAGTTTTCAGTTTGAAAGCTTAGGGTTTCAGTTTTGCAGTGCATTGTATAAACTATTGCTAAAGGACGGCTGCACAGTATGTCGTCGCTGGGCTGACATGCTTCTGTTTAGTTTGTTTCAGTCAGTCAGTACCTTAGATAGTGAATATGACTGAATTGTTGTTCTGTTAAAGATGAAATAAACTCGATGAGTAGCAATGTCCAGCCTGGGCTACCATTAGTTTATTTCGAAATAGGTTAAGTGTCCAGTGAGTTTAAAGCATATGGTTCATGTGGAGTCGGCTCAGCTGTACATGAATTTGCAAGTGAATTAACGGAATGGTTCCAGAACATTGTTTAGATAGAGGAATTTTGCATAATTACATAACCCTACCTCCTTTGTAACATTTGACAAAGTTGCATATATTATTTTATATTGCAAAGGGTATGAATGTCAGTCTATTACCGTGGCCATAACGAAAACGAATTGACGTCAGTGATTCTTTGATTTTTGCATCAAGTAGCACAGGCTAGCCATTGCCAAGTTAACCAAGCCAACCACTTATTTAAGTCACTCTTCACTTCCAAACTACACAGAAGCATTGAAAAGATTTAAACTAGTTTTACTCACAAGCAGGTTACATTTATGTGTGATCAGGGTAGGCCAAGAATCACGCTGTCTGAGAAAGTGTAGTCATTGAATCATAAGTACCCAAAAACTTGAATATTCCGAACTCAAGGTCTTCTGCATGGATCTCAGGCACGATGGTTGTACTGGCAGCCTTAAGGCTAGCTTCCAACCAATGCAACGCCAGCAATACAACGCCCTAACAACTTTCGCTGGTGACGAAAAAAATATGCAGCGGATGCAGCTGACAAAACAGCTGTGTCACTGTCTATTCTTGTATTGTGTTTGTTTTGTCGGTTGTACACTTTGTGCTGGATGGAAACCAGGTTTTAGTAATAGTTCAGTGTTAAGAAAATTAGGGCCTGATTAAATTTGGTGTGGCCGGGGCCTGTAGCCAAAAATGTGGTCCTGTTCAACTGCAATAACCACATGATAGCTTTTAACATTTAAAAGCAATTGAATATTCAACTTCAGAATCTGTATTCGTATTTTGAATTGCACAAAGATACGAGCAAACAGATATATTTTCGGGTGGGTTTTCTTCGAGAAAAAATGTCATCTTTAAAACTCGTGGGGAATGGCTGTAGCATTTGCTCAGAAGACTAATTTTGCTAAAACAATAGGCTATGATAATCCCGCGCTGCATGTGAAAATCTGCACGATAATGTACGTTAAATACACGGCACACACTTGAGCATTGCACAGTCAGCGAGCTCGTGTGCTAGCCGCTGCTGCTGCTGATGATGATGATGATGGGGTATGTCGTTGACTGTCGGCAAGTGCCTGCTGCAGCTGTGCCGTCCTTCGCTTATCAATCTGCTCCATCTCTCGCCTCATCTGCATGTCACAGAGACACGATAACATACTGCAGTCATGCTATTATCTCAAATCCGTGGAAGAAGAGAGGGGCTGTTGGAAAATCTGGTCGGAAAGTCTTTGTATATTTGGGGCTGAGAAACTCTCCTTTTGGGGAAATCTGGGGGCAAAATCTCTTCTGCTGGAATTTTGCAGTGCCTGCCCTGCCCACTTCTTTAACCCTTGACACCGCTGATCTAAATTACCGAGTCTGCTTGTAATTTTTAATACGTGGGGTAATTCAGCAATGATGAAACACAGAACACAGCTTTCGGTCAACGTTGTGGGATTTACATTTTGATTAGCACTCTGGCAGTAACAGTTACCAGTGTTTGGCTTACCTGTGAAATCTCTGTTTCAATTATTGAGTGATACTCTTTGCCTCTGCCCAGTTGATACATCTTATCCAGGAATGCCTTTCTTTCCTCCACCTCATTTTCCACTGCAGATATAATAACATCACTGAACCAACACCATACAAGTAAGCAAGTCATAAATAAAACTATTCGTATTCCAAGTTACCTGTCTGTGCCAGTACCCATACTCACTATAGTCACTGGGTTCAGTCATCCAGTAGCTGTAGATTTATTTGACATTATCAAGCACAAGCACCTGTATTCTTCCATCTCAGACACAGCTCAGAGAGCTTATGATTGCACAATCATTAATTTTATTAAGAAACACATCTACAGTCAACCAGTTTAAATTGTAGTTTCCTGTTGTCACCATTTTATCACAGCTTGAGTTATTTTATACAGCCTATTAAACATTAGGTCCGTCGAGAGGGTAGGGTAAGGGGTAAGCTACCCCGCGCCCTATGACGTTTGGGGGGCCCCCGCCGTCGGCCAGAAATATAAAGTACACCAGAATGTACCATTTTGAAAAGAAAAATTCAAAAAATTTTCTCCCCAGAGGGCCCCCGTGAAAATGTTTGGGGCCTCGTGAGAATGTTTCCCCGGGCCCGCTGTGGCTGTCGACAGGCCTGACTGATTCATCCTGAGTTTATACCAAGACCAAAAAAATGAATTAGGCCTATGTTCGCACGAACAAGGTCTGATCTTACATTCTTGGAATCGATCAATTTCCTCATCGCTTTCGTCTTCTTCTTTCTCAGGACGCCGAAGAAAGACTTTGCCGCTAGTCTCACCAGAGGCTGGCGCAATGTCCTCTCCATACGCCATCATGTTTGCCAGGCGCTCTTTATCTTTCTCATACACTCCGTCTGTATCAGATATCAGCACTGTGAAGTCGGCAAATTATAAAGTGATCAACATGATCAATTACTGGCAATACATACATGCTCATTGTTTGAGGCTCAAAAAGTGATGGCAATCTTGTAAAAAAAACAATTTAATTTTAAATGTAAGAAGGTGCAATATTTTCATTAATGCATAAGTATATTCGATACATTACATACATGGTGGTCCAAAAAAATGGCACAAAGTTTATGGCACCATAATTTTGCAACCGTACATCACAGAGGCATGCGGTTTTCAGCAAAACGTTCTGAAAGAAATGCACCCAATATGCAAAGTCATGTACCAATAGGCCTACTGCAGCTGCAGAAAGTTAATGTATCATTTCAGTTTGTCGACTTACAATTTTAAAATAAAAACGAAGCAATAGATTTTAAATGATTTTGTTGTTTCAGTAATTTTCTGAGCTGTCACATGCACTACCCAGTATGAATTCATTGTTGTCGATGGTCAAACTACGACTTCTGCATTTCACAAGGTAGTGTAGCAACAACCTTTAGGCGAGGTGGCCAAACCTGCAGACATTTGCATCAAGTTTCTTTTTAATGCTGCATGCCAAAAATTATTAAAATCGGCCAGTGTTTCACGGAGCATTTGAAAATAAAAGTGGCACGTTTTTATGGAAGCAGTGTTGAGGGTAATACTGTTTTTGCATAGTTCAATTGCCAGCGGCAATAACAAAGAATATTTAACTGCTGTATTCAAATACTGACTTTTGTCACGTAAAGAATTTCTTTCCGAACATTTTGCTGAAAAACCACATGACTCTATGACGTATGGTTGCAAAATTATGGTGTCCTTAACTTTGTGCCATTTTTTGGACCACTCTGTATACTTTTGTGTTCATGATACTGTATGCCAAATTGTGCAAAATTATCACAGACTATGTAGCATTTCCCTGCCGTTGGCTAAGAAATTGAAAAATATATAGTAATAGAGAAAACATGATAATTTAATTGAAATCCAAGTTAAAATTTAAATGATAGCCACAATTCATGTGGTATAAAAGAGTGGCGTCAGGTTATCAGAGCTAGGGGGTCCAGGTTGAGTGGTTGTCGATTTACCGCCGCTACCCCCCGCTTTCCCCCCTCATTCATCTGAAAAGCTCGGAACTCATCAGTGGTCCTAGTGGAGGCTGGGGGGTCCAGACCCCCCTGCCACCACTCCATGTGGTACATGGAATTAATATCCACATAACTTGTTGAACTGCAATTTCAGCAAATTTAAATTTGCACTTAACCATCATTGTCTAAAGACTAAATGACAAACCTCTCAGTGATAGCCCGGTATTTGTTTATTTCAATTTTCCTGTAGGCATGTTTTCATGCAACATGCAACAAAAGTGATAGCACCCAATAGGCAAAGTCATGTACCAATAGGCCTACTACCAAAAGTTTATTTTTGCAACACTTAAGCAAAAAAAAAGTAACCACATGATAAAATAATCTAAAGTGATTTTTACGCTCGAAAGCAGCTACTGCTTTTAGCGCATCTTAGCCATTGCAATTCTGTCTGTCTGTCCGTCCGTCACATGGGTGGATCAGTCAAAAACAGTGCAAGCTAGGATCACCAAATCTTCACCATCGGCTGCAGGGAAGACTCTAGTTTCAGGAACCGTAAAGCTTTTCCATAAATTCGAAGGGGGTCACTCCAAACGAGGGCGCTAAATGAGAGGGTGATGGGCAAAATTTGCGATTTTTGGCCAATAAGTCTCTGTATCTCAGTAACGGTGCAAGATAGGGCCTAGGTTACTATTAATCACTAATAGGAAGTCGTAACTGGCTCTCGATTTGGGCCAAATTCAATGACCATGAATGACCTTGAACGCCAAAATAGAGGTTTCTATGGCTTTTTTGCGATTTCAGGCTGCAACACAAGTCTCTATCATTCACAGGGTGGCGCCAATTAACTATCATTGTGCGATCCTAATAGAGAATTTGGTATTTGTATATTAACTTAGCATGAACTCCCCAATTTCAGCTAAACTACTGAACCGGAACTGCTATAGGCTTTTGTGTGTCTCGCGAGCATTAGCTCAAATTTCTTGTATGTAATTGCAGTGAAGAGCATATAAATGTTAGCTGTTTAACCAGCGTTTTAAAATGAATTTGTGCATTTTTAGTGTCACATGCCAAATGCTTACAGTATAATAATTTAAACATCTTAAACTGGTTGTCAATTGTATTTTATTTGTACTGTAAACAATAAAAGTAAAAAGCAGATCCAGCTCACTGAATCTAGACTGTGGCACTGGCACAAACTGGTCACGATCGTAGGCTCCGGTTGATGCTATCTGCTCTTTGCTTCTCACTCGAGATGAGTAATTCCTGTATCACGATTACAAATGGCCTTGACATTAGAAAACCTTTTAACAGTGGCACAGCTACACTGGCAAGCTAGGTAACATAACAGCACGGTGTCAGGCTTTCAATCAAATGGTCGTTGGTTCAACTTCTAATCAGTTCTCTATCAGGTAACAGTGTAACAACTGTTCACAAACCTGTACCTCTGTCAAAAGTAGTATTGCTAGGTACCAGCCAACGGCAGGTGATAGGCCAACTCTGTGGCTGGAGGGAAAGCAGCCAACGTGTTCTGGAGGGACAGGAATGCTGTCATGCTGTACAAAGCTGTCATGATGAAAAGACCATGTCTTTGCAACATAACTTGGGCAAATCAAAACAAATTATGACACATTTTAGCTTACAACATTAGCAAACAGCCATCTGTACAGTTTTGCAAAATACTTCATTTTTACTTGCAACGTACATAATTCTACTCAGAGAAATGAGATTGCAAAGCGTCAGGCAATAGCATGATAAGGTGGTGTTAGGAATCTGAAGCTGGGAAGGGCACCATAACTGGTGAGGGCGAGAGCCAGGGCACAGAGGGCAATGAAAATCGGTGTATGGGCCAAATGTCGACCTTATTCAGTTGTGTATCATTACTAGGGGACACTTCAGCCCAACCAACATTTCTCCTAGGGACAGCTACGGGTGGAGGCAAGGGCACACCCCTTCTGTCCCCCTCTGGTGCCACAGATGCATCAAGCATAGAATGGAAGCTGTTCCCTACCCACTTGTTCTATTCACACTAATGACAGAGAATTGTTATTATTAACCCAGCAAAATACACAGTTTAATAAGTCTGTGTAGAACTAATATATTTTCAAAAAGTAACCACACATCAACGTCACCTCTGTTTTAGATGTGATACCTGGGATTTAAAACTTTACCGACGGCAACGTTTTTCTTTGATGGAGGTCGAGATTTTGCACTGGTCGTTGGATGACATGAGCTGGGAAGTGAATTTCCATCTTCAACCAAATATAACAATGCAACCTTCACTACTCTGTAAGTAAGTAGTTAGTAGTTTAGTGCACACATTAACCGTCCATCTGCACAAAAAAATTCTAATTCATATTACTGGCAATCATTTTTATTCCATATTATTATTTTGACATTTGCGAAGAGTTTGGCAAACATTGCACTATTAACATTAATATTTTGTAGGGAAGCATATGTCACTTATTGCAGCCGAAACACTATCTTCAAATATTTACTAGTAAACAACCTCCAGTGCTGGAAATCCTAGAACAATATCTTAAAACACAACTTGCAAGATCACTTTCAACTGTGCTTCATAGATGACTTATGCCACATTTTTATCAATACAAACACTGATTTAGAAAAGCATTGACGCCAGTGTCTGGGTGTCACCTGACCTTACAGCAACTGAAATAAGCAGGTTAACCAAGATTAGTATGAACGTTCCCCAGGTCAAGAGAAACTGGTGCACCATTTTTTTGCTTTAAAGATCAAAGGTCAGAGTTAGCATTAAAGTTGCACAGTTTTATGCAACAGCTGATGATATATTGACAATGGGCTGACATGTGTTTCTAGCTTCCAGATTGTGTTTCCTCATAAAAGCACATCATTTGATAGAAAAAGCCGTTCTTACTGTTGGCGACTTTATTAAGCTGTCGCTGTTGGAAGTTGGTCAGACGTGATTCCTGCATCATAGCTGCACAGCAGACACAGAGTTTTAAATTTTCTTTTGTTTGTGAAATATTATCGTCAGCTTTTCATCATATAGCAACTCTGTTTAGCATACTCACTTTAGCTGTGATAGGATCTTTATCATTCTTGTACTGCACACTGTGTTACAAAATTAGCGTTAAAAAGTTGTCAGTGAAAGAACTTTTAAGCTTCACTCGATGAATCATTGCATTTATTTCAGGTTAAGACTCATATAAAACAGCAATGATGTTACAAATGTTATTCATGAAATTGTTAGACTGTCTACTAGTGATGACTCAATATGTCGAAAATATCGATATATTGTTTTCAATATCGATCATATCATCTTCATATCATATCATATCACATCACTTGCTACAGCGCCCTCATCTGTACATAGGGGCGATATATCATATCTTATCGTATTGTCGGAAAAAATATTGACTTTTCAATACATCATGATATTTAGAAATATTGCGATATATCCTGATATTTTAAATATTTTCATGATATTTGCTACAGATTGTGGATTATCTTATTTTAATAATTTTTGGTACAAAGATTTTTGGTACAACTATTCTTGATGCATCTGGCCTTCAAACAATTATTTAAGTTTCCACCTCACTTAACATATGCTTCTGCATTACCAGGGGAAGTCAAAACACATGAAATCGGCGTTGAAATGAACAAAAAACACCAAAAACCATCCGTGAAATTATTAACAGTAACTTGGAGAAAGATAATGACATTTTAATAGTTTTTTGTATGAACATTTTTGACACAACTGGCCATCAAGTGGCCATTCAAATTCCCAGCTCACCTAATGTCTGTTTTTGCATTACCTGGGGAAACGATATCGTGATATTTTGTAAAATGTCGTATCGATATCGTATTGAAATAGAAATCCTGATATCGAGTCATCACTACTGTCTACACTGTCCTGCATATTCATATTCCATGCATGCATGTCAGTTGTCAAGATTCGCTGAAACTGTGATAACATGTCCTACCCTAAGTATGCCCTTCTTGCAGAAACTTAGTAATTAAACTGGCGTAGTTTACACCTACACATGATAAGAGCAAGCGTAGCTAACTTACTCCGCAAAAGATTCTTTGTGTCATGACTAATCGTCGATCTAGGAAGGTTCCACATCCCGCCATCAGCACCTTCAAGGTTCGCCATCTTCAAGAAGTAGCGTCAATGGTTGTCATGGTTACTAATTCCTAACAATTTTTAGAGATGCTCGCAAAACTACTTTGAAAAAAAATCACTGGAACAGATTCGCCAAACGTAACATTATTTTAATGTTCGAAATACAGCTCTATAAAATACTTTAAAATATATTTATACATCGTATTATTGCAAATACAAAATCACACAGTATCGGCAGTATGATATTTTTGAGAAGCCGTTAACCGCGCCTCTCTGATGAAGAGCTATAAATAGATATGGTATTTTGGAAATTCCACGGGCGCGTAGACTGCCAGCAGCGTAGCAGAGCGGTCATCGCCCACTGGCCAGCCTGTAGGCTGCAGCTGCAGCCAAAGTTGACTGCGGCTTGTTGATGAATTGTCGAAGTTTGTAGAGTCTGTTGTTTATTAGTCACATCGCGAGTATTAAGCACTCAAGTCAATCAATGGCGCGAGTAGTAACATTCACATGCCAGCAGTTAGTGATTGGACTGCTGGTTGCAGCGTCAGGTAGCCTAACTACTTTTGGGGCGCTGTGGGGGTCGGCATGGGGGTTCAGTGGATCTGTACCCAGGCCCGTCGAGAGCCACAGCGGGACCCGGGGAAACATTCTCGCGGGGCCCCCCAAAAATTTTATGGCGCCCCTCTGGGGAGAACATTTTTGGATTTTTTAAATGGTACATTCTGGCGTACTTTATATTTCTGGCCGACATCGGGGCCGCCAAACGTCGCGGAGCACGGGGTAGCTTACCCCCCTACCCCACCCTCTCGACGGGCCTCTCTGTACCGGCACGTTGACGTCGTCTAAGACTGCCGCATCAAATTGTGTACCTTGATGCTCTTATTGGCTGATCCAGAGGCGGGGCTAAGGGGCCGTGTCTTTTCCCCTCAAACTCAATACTGTCAATACCGTACTTCACCTTTACTGGTAAAGGGGAGTCGCGACCCTTCCGTGAGAAGCGAGGGACTGCCAACAGTCTTTGTGGCATTGTAACTGTTAGCTTAACACGTTCTACACTTCACACTGTCAACTACCCGACATGGTCTGGAGTCTTCAACAAGTTGAAGTTTGACCATCTACTGAAGAAGAAGAGAAACAAGAAAGCCCAGCTGTCGCTAGGGAAGACGCACTACACCCTATACAGTTTTTGTTGCAGTACTGACCTTCAAGGTCAGTTATTTTCATCTTATCTAAAAGGGCATATGCCACGTGCTATTAGTGATTAATAGTAACCTTGGCTCTATCTCTCGCTGTTTCCAAGATATGGCCAGTTTTCCATTGAAAAATGCACAATTTCCAACCCCCCTCGCCATTGAACCTCAAATTTGAACATGTTCCCCTTGTAGTGCATCCATGCATCGCCCAAATTTTGTATGCAGAGAGCTTCAATGCAGGGCTAATTATTCATGTAAAAAGTTTTTCCCTATGACCTAATGCTTAGCCACGATATATCCATGACAGACAGATGACAAGATGACAGAATGATGGCAACCACACCATAGCTGTAGTACATCAAAAATAGAAGCAATGTTAACAAAACAAGTAACTTGAGCAAAACTCATGTGATAAGTGATAGCAGTGGTCCTGCCACTTTGGCAATAAGTGTAACCTACAGCAATAAGATTAATGCATCTTGAAACAGTACTTTAATTTGAGGCATCTGTACAGAAGATGCCTTGAATTTAAGAGATCGAGACTTAGATTCTTAAAAATGTACGCTGTATGCCAAAAATGTCATATGCAGAATGTCCAAGTATATCTCCAGCCATTTCGGCGCAATTCATTTTTAAAATGTGTCGCGCCGGAAGTCGCAAAAAAATCACAAAAAAACCCTATTTTGGGGGTTCAAGGTCATTCAAGGTCATCGACGTTGACACCAATAAAAAGCTTGTCACTATTGCTTGTTATGATAAGCAGCATTTCTGTGCCTATCTGCAACCGTTTTCACGCTACACAAGCCAATAGTGGTAAAATAACCACTTTTTAGTGGGGTAGCCGTCTTTGACGCCTGCCTGCGCCAGCCTCCTCGAACCTAAGGGGTCGGGACTTGGACTGCTAAAATCTACGTTGAATAATGAAAATTTCATAAGCAGGTTGTCTTGATCTATCTCCAGCCATTTCATCGCAATTCAGTGTTGAAATGTGCGCTGCATCCAAAATTGCGAAAAATTCAGTAAAAAATCCCTCTTTTGGGGGCTCAAAGTCGTTTAAGGTCATCGATGTTCACAAATCTAAAAAGTCTGTCACCGATGCTTGTTATGATATGCAGCAAGTCTGTAACTATCTGCAACCGTTTTCACACTATACGAGCCAATAACGACAAAATAACGTATTTTTAGGGCGGTACCTTTCTGGCACCCTCATTCGAGGGGAAACCCCTCAACCAGGGGCACGAAATTTTGTCATGAAAAACTAGAGACCTAGAGACCTTGAGGCAGCCCATGGTGAAGATTTTGTGATCCTAACTTGCACCATTTTGATACAGATCACAAGTGTGACGGACGGACAGATGGACAGACAGACAGATGCCTAGACGATGGCTAAGACACGTGAAACATTCTGCTATCTCACGTAAAAACACACAAATTTGTGCCTCATTTACAGTTGTGAAAGTTAAAATGCTTTCAGCTTCAACAGCTTTGCCCATCTGACCCCCTTTACCAGGGGCTTTGCTTTTGGACACCACTGGGGGTTCTGCCCCGGGCACTGCGCTGTGCTGTCATGCAGTGAATCACGTACGGTAGTTCCTAGTTTAAAGGGGTGCTAATTTGAATTTGGTGAGGTTTCACTCTAGCCAGGGGCTGCCACAGCCAGAGATTCTGTTTAGACCTATTTATTTTTACAATTTTTAACCCTTCTATTAACCGGTTTAGCCACATCACTAACCTTATTTCTAACCCTGAAACTGTTCAGACTAGTGTTTCTTCAGACTAGCGAACTTTGCCCCATCTCCAGATCTCCATTTACGGCACCTGCTCCACGCTCGTCACAAGTCCCTTGTGTTACGAGAAAATCTATGCCTTTGGACCTTCTGTTTGAAGAGAAGTTGTGAGTCACTGTTAGCATGACTCACTGTTTCAGCGCTGATTGAACGTCGGCAGTGATTAACATTTGTTGCATATTCACTGCCACGAAACAAAATGTTTGGCGTCTTTGTTTATGCCACGGTCAAGCTGGAATGCCCGACTACACTTGTAAGCATTCTTGAGGTCTGGATGTGTTACCGTGCAAAAGCATTTTGGCACCGAGCGTCAGAATACGCATTTTACGACCTAAAAGTGAGAAAAGTCTTCTGGGGATTTTCCCAGATGTTCCCCTAATGGGGACCCTCATACCATATGCCTATACTCTTGGCATTTCAGGTGTGAAGAGATTGCAGAAAAAACCTTGTCAGTATTGGTCAGTGTCAGTGTTTAATAACATAGTTAGTAACATGTTTTCATTTGGTATTTTTTCAGTTAGCATTGATTTGAATGTTGGAGGAATTTTGCAGTGCTGGAGAATGATCATTCAGGGTGAAAGATAATAGTTGTAGCATTGCTTCTTATGCTGTGCGTCTGGTTGCTGACTGTGGATAAGTTTTGGAATGGGGAGAATGGAGAAGAGAGGTGAGATGAGAGAAGGATTATTGCCCAGATTAGTTGAGCAGGAACATACCACCGACGACCGACATAGATGTGGCAGTGCACTGCACTGCGCAGTAATTACAGCTAATAGCTGTTGCCAGTCAGTCCCACTAACAGTGCAGGATATAGTCATTAGCTCGTTCTCAGTGCAGTGTACTGTTTGCGTCATTCTCACGTGTCTCTGCTGTGCTAAGGCTGTCAGTACCTACAGTGGCATATTTTGAAATGTCAGACCGGGTGGGGCAGGTGTACCTCATTTGATGTGCATATTTTTACATGCAGCATGGCCTGCTTTCTTCTTTTTATTATTTTTTTTCTCTATTTTTTATTTTTTACGCAGAAAGCAGCTACTGCTTTCAGCGCGTCAAATTCTCTCTGTCTGGCGTCTGTCCGTCTGTCCGTCACACGGGTTTATCAGTCAAAAATGGCACAAGCTAGGATCACCAGATCTTTACCGTCGGCTGCCTGGAAGACTCTAGTTTCAGGAACCGTAAAGCTTTTCCATAAGTTCAAAGGGGGTCACTCCGAACGAGGGCGCTAAATGAGAGGGGAGTGGGTAAAATTTGCAATTTTTGGCCAATAAGTCGCTGTATCTCAGAAATGGTGCGAGATAGGGCCTAGGTTACTAGTAATCACTAATAGGAAGTGGTACACTGGCTCTCGATTGGCGCCGAATTCAATGACCTTGAATGCCAAAATAGGGGGTTTTATGGATTTTTTGGCGATTTTAGGCTGTGACACAAGTCTATATCATTCACAAGGTGGCGCCATGCTACTATCATATCCGTTGCTAACCGGGCTTTTCTCGTTGTCGGTCCACGGACCTGGAATGACCTGCCACACCACGTGGCATCTGCCGAGTTGTTGTCCATCTTCCGCCAACATCTCAGGACACATCTCTTTACAAAATCATTTCCTGACTATTTCCTGGACTAACTGTTTCTGTCTCTAGTGGACCTGTCAGTAGTTTATATAATATTACTTAGGCCACTTTGAAAATCTTAGATTGAATGATAATATGGCAGTGTTAATGGCATAAACAATATACCACTATAGCTCTAGTAAATGTACGTTAAAATGATGCAGACCAGTAGTCAGTCATCACAGCTTACTGCACCTGTCTGCACTCAGCCAGTTAATAACTTAATATTATAGCACTAACACAGGAAGAGGATATGATACCAGCTTTGATTTGATGTCGCTGTTGATGCACTTGTACTGCAGTTGGCAGTTAGTCCACATTATTAGTCACAACTCTACAGTGTTGTTACAATTTCGAAATGAATTAAGTAAGTAAGCAAGTAAATTTTTAGGGTGTGCAATAAAGCAAAAATGTATTACTAAATTCATTAATGCAGTACCAGTTATGGTGTCAGTTTCGTATGTTTCCAGTATATTGGCAAGGGCCACCAGATCTGAGGCTCAGGGGTTGGGGTCAGACATTAAGAAGGCCTAGCAGTATGGTAGGTTATACACTGTGTCTCAAAAAAAAGCATGTGACTACATTTTTTGCAATAACTGGAACAATGAATGTCCGATTATAATAATTTTTGGCACACTTATTAATGAGACTATATGTCTTCGAATGGTGGTTTCATTTCCCACCTCATCTATTTAGTGCAACTGTCTTACCTTGGGAAATCACAGAACACAAAAAATGACAAATTTAGCCATAATCAATATATTGTTTTGTGAACAAACAACGTT
>Ga0209671_1000221_pt1 | contig 32492 bp, 12 predicted proteins | sample WorMetHERISLAND2_2_FD_187401 | JGI IMG/M metagenome (GOLD analysis project Ga0209671, IMG submission 187401) | Marine gutless worms symbiont microbial communities from Max Planck institute for Marine Microbiology, Germany - Olavius geniculatus... | ecosystem: Host-associated > Annelida >...
GAGGTGGGGTCTGCCCTCCCCAGAAAATTTTTTAAAATTTTTAACAAAAATTGTGCATTTTGTGCAAAATGTTCACCATTTTTTAGATGCATCCAGTCAACAGCGGGGGGGCGGCCGCTCCTCCCCTTGAATCTGCCACTGGTATTAATTGCTATCACCAGAATAGCTGTTTTGACCTCAAAGTGCAGTTCACAAACCATTTGTCGGCCGGGCTGCGCCCGGATTTGCCGGGAGAGCTTACAGAACTTGGCTGGCTGGACCCTCTAGCTGGGTGTGGGGCCCATCGGAAAGGGGCAGAGAAAGAAACAAAAACGGGAGGAGGGAACGTGGACGGAAAGGGGGATAAAGCATAGGGAAACGGAGTAGAAAAAAGGGGAATGAAAAGGGGCGGATAGGGCCATGAAGGGGAGGCAAGGAAGGTACGGAGCCCGAAGGGGAGGGAGGCTTAAGCCCGAAAGTGGGGAGACATGAGCCCAAAAGTGGGGGAACTTGCGCCCGATTTCGACTTCAAATTTGGGGGGATAGAAGCCACTGGACATTTGCACTATAGTTTTTGACGCGCTACAGCTATGTTGTAAAACGTCTATGGCACAATGTGTTGTCTGTCGTCTGTCGTTCGTCGTCCTCCGTCATGGGTGTATTGTGGCTAAATGGTGCGAGATAAGGCCTAGGTTGCTCATTATCACTAATGGGAAGTCGCATATTGGCTTTTAAATGATATGAAAATCATTGACCTTGGATGACCTTGAATAATCATAACGCACTATAGTATGCCAATCTTGCAGTATTGTGGCTAAACGGTATATCGTAAAAGATCGGCGATGGTATCATCGGATAGCGCGCTGGCGACTTCCTATACACTCTCAATAATAACCATGTTTCCAACTGCAGCGGTTTGGCCGCAATTTTCAATGAAACGTTTTAAGCTATAACTGGCCATATCTTGGAAACGGTGAAAGATAGGGCCAATGTTACTACTGATTACTAATACGCTTTTTCAAATAAGATGAAAATTATCGACCTTGGATGACCTTGAAAGTCAAGTACTGCAACAGGAACTGTATAAGCTGTACTCTATAGCGCGTCTTCCCTAGCGACAGCTAGACTTTCTTGTTTTGCGAGTTATAGTTTTCAAGTTAGGACGAGATAGACGGACGAACAGAGGGACAGGCAAAACCCGTAATGCAGCTATGATGACGGCCTGCTTATTCATTTGCAGTTTATTAATGAGACTGAACGCAACGCAACGCTGATCAATGAATGTGAAACAACTGCGTATGTGGCAAAAACCACGTCAACATGCTCATTTATAGACCTACGACTTTCCTGTTTCGATCAGTGACTCGACGTGGGTATACATGACCTAAGCGAATAAAACGGTATAAAATACAGACAACTCCCACGCACACGCCGGCAGGAATATAAGACCTCCCGTATCGACAGTCAGTCGGTGCTCGCTGCCATTGCACGCCAACTGTGAGCTAAGAGCAGTGCGGCGACTCCAAAGATGTTTTAGCGCACAGATCAGCTTTAATATCAGTCTTTATACAGTTGTCAAAAGATATGTTTTTTTTTTACTTTTATGTAGTTTCAGTGCAATTTAAGATAAACGGAACGATTACTCGGCATTTTAAAACGCGGCATGCCAGTTCAATTGGCAACCCCGTGTTTTGCCAGTGCGTAACTGAAAACTGAATTTGGTGAAATGATCTCACTGATGTCTGCATTGCCTTACAGGCAAACTTTTCAGGGTTTCAAAGTTTTAACAGCTGCTTAACGTAGTGACCTGCGTTGCAGAAGTCTCGTCCTCTTTCGTTCTCCGTAAATAATCTTCGTTTTTCATTTCGCTTTGTTTAGCGTAATTTTTGTTTTTCTTAAATTTTGTTTACATTCAAACTGAAGATGATTTTCTCGTCAAAACAGTAATACTAAATAAGTAAGTAAGTAAAGTGATTCAAGTGGCGCAATTTAACTGTTAGCCACAATGCGCCGCACTTTCAACGCCCGAACAAAAATGCCTTTAATAGCCGTTTAAACTGTTCAAAGCTGATGCCAGTTTGTCTCAGATGAGGTGAAAGCTTGTTCCACAGCCTCGGACTTGCAGCAGCAAAACATCTGTCCCCATAGCTGTTGCATGTCCGTCTGACGACACAATGTCCTTGAGTTGGCAGAACGCTGCTGACGACGACCTTCGTCGGAGACCAGCTGATGACAGCTAGTCGGCGGCCAGGTATGCTGGAGCCATGCCGGACAGTGACATGTAGACCAGTATGGCCATCTTAAAAACGACATATTAATAAAACAGTTCCTATCTGGCAATTCTTCTACACTCGACTTTTTCCCGATTCAACACAGCCTCGTAGTCGTACCATCGACGGAAACTCGTTTCTTGTTTATAGTCTAGCTGTAGCCAGTAACGTAAACGAGAGGGCAGGTGGCCGAGTCTCACAGTCTCAATATTTTTGGTTAAAAATTGACATTGAAAACCCAGAAAAGTTATTAAAATTGTTGCCACTAGATCTCACATTTAAACGCTATAACTGCAGCAAATTCGATTTCGTCAGCAGCTCCGACCAAAACCCACCTGTAAGAGCTGACAGCGCGCCCCAGCTGGGACACTTCTAAGCTGAGGAAAAGGGCAAAAGAATGGGGAAAGCAGAAAGTAAAGGAGGGGAGATGAGGAAAAAAGGGGGAAAAGAAAAGAAGGCAAGCCCTCCATTCATACTGGTTGTAGCTCTAGTTCTCGCTGAGGATAGGAGGCTGAGTTGAATTCGGAGAATATCAAGTATAGGATACTGTAGAAGAGTCGGCAGATATGGACCACCGTACATTCAGCCTCGTTCTCGTTTTCGTTCTAGTTGGTGAAAATCTCTGGGTGTCGGCGGCGAGACGACGTGGTGGCAGGCCTGCTGTTTGGTCCGACAATCGACGATCGAGTACTGCTAGACCTACAGCTTTTTTATTCAATCAATTTCGGCAGCGGCGGCGGCGTGTCACGGTGCTGTTCGTGTTGGCTCACCTATAGGCCTACCAACCGTATAGTGCGAATGAAAACCGGGCTAGGTGACCAAGGTCGTTGGTTGCAGCGTTGGCGTGATGAGTTTTTACTGCTCTCTGCATGTTGGGTCCAACCCATGCTCTCCTGTAGCCCACCTGGGTGTCCACGTGTGGATGCATCATACTCGGATCGCAAATACTAACTGGTCAAATAAACGGTTTTCTGTCAGAATCAAAAACGACAAAAACGGACACGTCAAAACTACCCCACTACACGAACCCTAAATCTAACCTTAACCCTAGCTCTATCCCTAACTCTAACCCTAACCTTATCCTTAACTGTATTTCTTAAACCTAAGCCTAGATCACTGTTTCCTAGTTTCGTCGTTCCCAGTATTGACGGGACGGGACACCGTATTCGCCACATAAGACTTTGTGCTTTTGGCATAGAAGCGTCATAGACGACCCATTTTGAAAATTCTTGTATCGACATATTCTGCAGCAAATTTGTTCAACCCTGACGCGACTTCAAACCGCCTTACAGCAAGAGCCTTACAGCATCCGGTTAAGAAATGCACCGAACAGCCAGTGAGTCCAACCGCCTCGCCCGGTGGGCAAAACGTCAGCGACATAGTTACGAACTATTTTGTAAAGCGGCTTCGACGACGTACACAACCAACCGTGCAATTAGTAACACGGCTGACATCTAAGTGGCACCCCGCAGTGCAGTAACAGCCGGCTACAATCGACTCCGTACGAGGCCATTGTAGTCACGGCGTTATTGGCCAGCTGGGACACAATCAGCGGAAGCATATTGGAGACACGATTCCACGCCTCTACAGCCAGCCTACTAAATCACATAGGATTGTAGTAACACCGGTGACCGGACTCATTAACGTCCAGCTATCTGACCGGCTGCGGGGCATTTATTGTGTCCTGTAACGTGGGTATCCTTTGATCCCTGAAGTGTTTCGGAATTACGCAAGCAGCGAGCGTCAGACACGAGCGGCATGAAACACAAGACGGGTGGCTTGGTGAGGTAACGGTAAAGTGTCAGACTTACGATCATGAGGTTGTGGGTTCAACTCCCGGTCGGGTCGCTATCAAGTAGATGTACTTGGATGGGTGACTTCTGTAGACAGGTAACCAGTCTTGGTATATAACGAACCACCAGGGTCAACTCGTTCAACTGTGTCGGGTGGCAAGTAACACTGTGTGATCCCATATGGCAGGTGCCGCTCCGCAAAACCCCATAAATACATACACAACCCTTATCTTAACACTTATTTCTTAACAGCCGAGGGAGGTGTGAAACCCATATTCCGAGACACTGCGCAGGACAATTAGCGGCAGGAAGTAAGTGAGGGTAAATCGCGCATGTGCAGACAGACAGACAGCGCCGCCGGCTACTACCGCCGACATCATGCTAGCTGTCAATCTGTGTTCTGTCATTTCTGACAAATCACGTCTCAACTGATGACGCAATAACAACCGGATCCTGCAGCTGTCAACGCTTAATGCGGAGTAATCGCAGATGTACAATAGAGTCAAATAAATAAGCTTTACTTCACAAAATGGCACTAGGCCTACAAAAAACCAAACTCAACTAAACTTAATGAAGCAGAATAAAGTAAATGTCAAAACGATGTCAGTCATCTCATTCAAACCCTTCTCGGCAGTTCTAAACCAGAGAGTAAAATAACGCAACTGGAAACGATTGCGTCAAATTGATTACAGTATTAATGCTGCTCGAAAACAGACAGACCGACAGACCGATACAAGTACACCAAAACCAACTCCTTGCTTTGCATAAAAGTGCACCTGCTGCAACCATAAACTGACAAACCTGGACGTAAGGCCTACGTTTATACAAACGTAGGCATTTTTATATATTTAAAGTGCATTTTACTTTTAATGTTCGTTCGTTTGTGTACGCTGTTTTATATGACGCTTCGACATTTCAAATAATAGGCACTGTTGAATAATCGTACCGTATGCGGCACGTTAATGATAAGTTTCCTGCGAATCGGACCGGCATTCGTGCACGGTGCAAACGATAAAACAGTCACGCAGGCGTTGAGTAATCAAAAACATGCGACTGTGAGCGTGGAGTGGTGAATGATCGTTATAATAATAACTGCAGGTAGGTAGGTATTTTGAGACAGGTAGGTCCAGGTCATGTCTGCATGTACGCTGGCTGCATGGCTGGCCTGTTGTCTGCTGCATATTAATTGAGTGAACCCTGTGAACTTTCTCGTATAGCAAGAAGCCCTTTGGTGACGCCGCACTGTGATGATGCCGTGGTAATCATATGTCGACATTTCTGCTATTATCAGGCAATAACTAGCTTACATAATGCTGAACCCCTTTAAAGCGTACATTATTCTCACATAACCCCGCGCCGTGTTAGAAATGCAGTGACAGCCATTCTTCAAACTACCAAACGCTTTAATCTTGAATTAGTTTTGATACTAAAGAAGTGATGGTTGACTGATTGACTAATTTGCTTGACTGATTTATTGTGGCCCCAACCATATTTTGCACGGGTTGTCCCCTGGTTTTCGTATAAGCCCTATGAGATACCGCATTTTTGTAGGCTTGCTAACATAACAAGAAACCCAGCTGTCGCTATGACAGCCGACCGTACTGGTTGTCAGTGACCTTCAAGATCATACAAAGTCATCGATTTATATATTATTTGAAAACCAGTATGCGACTTCCTATTAGTGATCAATAGCACCCTAGGCCCTATCTTGCTCCGTTTATCCACAGTACGTCCGTGACGGACAGACGGACGGACAGATGGACAGATAGATGGACGACAATCATGACAACAGCTCGCCCGTTACTAAAGTACGGTCGGCTAAATCAAAAAAAGGTACATGCACTTTAAAATGCTAATTATTACGGTTATCCAGAAAAGGTGATTTGAATTCGTAGACCAATTTTGGAAACCAATCTTAGGGGATAATTTTTTTGGCCCATTAACATGAATTTTGTGCGTCATGGCTCGAACTCCCTGACGCCCACCGTCCCACGTGACTTAGATGCGTTGCAGCAAATGTCAGCTCTGCAATAAAATATACGCCTTGATTGCCTATTAATAATTATGTGCCCTCCCGGCAGTTTTAAGATTACGCCCACACACTCGTCAGACTTGGCACATTCTTAATTCAGCGACCTTGACGTATGACCTTTTAAGCCCCAAAATGCAGTTCCATTCCTGACCGGACGGACGGACGGACAGACGAAGTACTACGGCGCAACGCGCAATGCGGCGTCGGGTCGCCTAATAAATTACGAAGCGGTGGATTAATGCGCAGTACACGTAGGCCCTTACACCTGTCCAGGTGTTGCTGTCACGGTCACTGAGTACAAGTCGCCCGAGCGTAAATTTAAATCGTGCCTCGCCGACGACGACTCCGCAGTCACTGCTAAAAGTGGGAGGCCATCCTTCCATCGCTAATCAGGCGTGTCAAGTTATTGCAGACGAAGAGAAATATAGTCAGCGAAGAGCTCGCTTGTACGTCGACGGGCGTTCATAAAACGTACATGTACTATACGGTAGGCCTACAGCACGGAGCTTGATTGCCTGATGGCTGGACAGAGCGAATGTCTGCATTCCAGACATAAGCGACAGCAGACGCGTGCAGCGAAACGACCATATAAACCACACTCCAATAACTTCGACCATGTACTATCTGAAGCGGCGTAATGGAATTTGGGCTTTACGGGTGACAGGAGGTCAGTCAGCGGCGACAAAACACGACGTCCCATAATAGTCATACACTATCAGATATATACTTGGTCGTCACTTTGCATTCCATTCAATACATGACACGGAAACTAATAAATTTTATACATGAAATGTAATGATATTTACGAGGAATAGTCGCAATTTTGTAACAAATAACTTCACTCCTGCAATTTTAAAGTAAACCCAGACTTTTTTTCCGCAGATGAGTTTCCAGGATTCTGTCTGTTTAGAGCGTTAACAAACTAAAGTACCCTAGCAACTTGGAACTGCTGTGGAACATCGATAATTTCGGCAAGTGTGGGGGCACGGCCAGACTACCCGACTTTTTACCAGGGTACAAAATGCTTCACCAGGGCGGAAGTATGCACTCTAAGCCGACTGAGTGCTCTCCAGTTATTATAGTCACGTGATGAAAAAAACTATGACGTCATCGCTGACGTCACGACGGTCGAGGGTGGTATTGATACAGACCTTTGAATTTGTCTGTCTTGGCGACGTGTGCCTGAAGTCGTTTGAAGATGGAGGAGGCTGTGATGGCCTGGCGTGCCTCGTCCATGGCGCGCTGGTGCATATGTCGCTCCAGGGTGCGTGTACAACAACTTCTCTGACGACCAGCGACTCGACTGTCTCCAGCCAGTGGCACACACACCTCCAGCGCCGGACTTGCTATAATAATAACAACAAAACCCAAAGAAATTTGCTAGAAGGCAAAATCTCGTTTGTGTTCGCTGGGCGACAGCGGCAAATTGCAGCTGCGTGTCTTGGCCGGGGGCACGACTCAACCTCGCAAATCATCCCTTCCCTAGAAGTCAGAGACCCCTATTTAACACGATGTGTCACTGGACCTCAATAGTGCTTCTGCGTCCTGCTAAGTGGCATGTAAATCACAAATGTGCTAAACGACAGACAGACTGACTGACCGACAGATCATGCCATGGAAAATGCGCAGCTATAGGCGTAATCGCTTGCGTTGAACGAAGTGATTCCGCCTAATAACAATCATCACATTTTTATAGCACCGTAAGGTCGTAACTTCAGAAGCGCTGGCGGCAGCTCAAACGCTATGAGTGATATTAATTTGACGTCACAGGGAAGCGATGATGATGACAGGTCTCGAAGAACGGCTGTTAGTAGCGAGTTCCAGGCTGCGGGACCGGACATAAAAAAGCTGCGTGATCGAAATCGTGACAGTCGAGAGCACGGGATTCTTTTAAACAAAACCGTAGACATGAGCATTCATTACGCGTTACTACCATAATTTTCGCCCATCATCACAGAACCTTAGGCTAGAAAATTAACAAGAAATGTAAATAACTGAAACTACAATCTACATGACTCTGCGATATCAGAACCACGTTAACTTCAACAGCAAGTATAAGCAAATAAGTAAGTAAATAAAACGCCAATTTATAGAGCACCGACACCAACATAGCCTGGAAATGTTACTGCAAATACACTTAGGAATGCAACACCGATAGGTAGGCTCTTACATTCACGGAAAACTGCAAACGATTAGGCCTAGCTGAATGTATCAGGAAAGCACTAAAGCAAGCCGTACATCTGTTCAGCTACAGCGTTTATATGCACCTTGAACATACTTACACAGGGTGCACGATAATCATTACCACGTTACCACGATCGCCGCGACTGCTGCTGCGCCGATTAAGCCTACCTGCTGCCATGCCAGATATGTACCTGTGAATGTTTTGCGTGGGACGGCGTTGGAACCTTACAGCATTTTATTTCGACGAAATTTACCTCTGTGAAAAGATATCTTTGCCAGTAATCATATAACAGACGACCGCCAAACTGGATAGCCGTATTTAGAAACCCATACCCGCGAAATCGGTATCTAACCTGGACAATTTACTATTAACTTTCAAATAGCTCCGCTATTAAAGCAACCCCGACTGATCGATTGGCTGATAGGCTAGCTATGGTATTTGACGTAAGTCAGCAGAAAATTAAAAATAAATGAAGTTCGTGGCTTGATGTCATAACAGTAGGACGTTAGACTTGCGATCGAGAGGTTGTGGGTTCGACTCCCGGTCGGGTCGTTATCAAGTGGTTACTAACTAGACGGGTGACTATCTGCGGACACGTAAACCATCTCGGTATATAACCAACACCCTGGGCAACTCAGCATTTTGTACCTACAGGGTAGGTAAATCGAGTACCGGCCCGTCTAACTGTGTCGGATGGCAGCTAATGCTGTGTCATCCCACATGGCAGGTGACGCTCCGTAACTCTGAAATGAGTAAGTAAGTAAGTAAGTACCAATTTATATAGCGCCAAAATCTCACAAGAGAATAAGGGTTTCCCATAAAGATCTATACATACCCCTTTAAACTTTTAAAGCAGAGAACTGACTCACTGACCGTGGCTTTTGGTGGCCGGTAGCGCGTTACTGAAGTGCATCGTCTGTCTGGCGAATTGACGCACGGCGCTGCAGTCAGACACCTGCTGACCAGGACGCTCGTGGTGGTCTCTGCCGCCGCCCCGGTGACTGCTACCACCGCCACGTCGCTGGTGATGTCGTGCTCGTCCATTTACTGCAGTCCCAGTCTGCGTTCCCCTCTCAGAGTCTGCGCCTGTCCTGGCAGCGTCCACCAGTACGCCGGTTACACAGACACCCACCACAAGCAGAACAGTCACTACGCTAGACGACGACCGGTGAGTCCGGCGACTGTCTAGCGACATGCTGACGATATAATCCACGAGTGACTCTATACTACGGCAACTGGATCGTTCGAACTATCATCGAAACCAACAAACAGCTGAACTTCGTCGAGGTCTGGAAGTTTACAAGTAGCCTACAGCGAACTTCCACCGTCCGGTTGAAACCGTTTAAAAAGACTTCGCAATTCGCCGACGAAAACCACCGAGTCGGCGAACGTCGAAGTAAGACGTTTGAAGTCGATCGGTCGATCGGCGAACCGAAAACTGGCGCGAATCGACCGCCACCCGGTGTCCGACACGACTAGTTGTCAATCACATTGTGCCGCAGATTAAACTGCGACTAAACGCCACCGATGCTGTCGTCAGCTAGGTCTACAGACACTGCAGTCGGCAGCAGTACGTGACTTGCATCAATTAGGGCGACACACGCGCTCGTTCAACCTACGTCTGCCCGACGGCGGTGTGGCGACGCGTATAGGCCTATATGCAGTAGGCGGAGCCAGCGTCATCGCACACACGTATGAATAGCTGCCGGTAGGATTCGACCACACACATCGTCAACTTGATGTTGTACGCGATAAACACAACTGGACTAGAAAATCGCCTCGAAAACTCCTAAAACTTCGTTAAACTTTAAAAATGAAAAAAATTAAATTTTAGGATTTAAAGTATTGTATTTTGTTTACTGTGCAATTTTTAACTACTGACGTCATGACATTGTAAACATAGTTCACTAAACTTTGACACGGAGATCGGAAATCCAAGGGATCAAGTACTCGATGACTGTTTTCGACCTGGAGGGCAGCTCGAAGACAACAAGATATTTCAGCTATTGCTCACGAGACGCGCGAAAGCCTATAGCAGTTCCTGTTCGCAAATTACCTTAATCCATCTCCAGCCATTTCGTCGAAATGCATTCTTGAAATGCACGGCGAAGCCGAAAATTGCAAAGAAAACAATAAAAAACCCCTTATTTTTGGAGTTCGGGTTCTTTCAAAGTCTTCGATGTTGATACGACCAAAAAGTTCGTCACTAAGGCTTGTTGCGACAAGCAGCATATCCATGACTGTATGCAACCGTTTTCACGGTAGACTGGCCAACAACGGTAAAATAACGACTTTCATGAGGTACCGCTTTTCGATGCCCTCGTGCGCAGGTTTCCTTGAACCTGGAAGGTCGAGACTTGAACCGTTGAAATCTACGTTCAATGCTGAAAATTGCATACACAGCTAATCCTGTAGTGAATCCGGCGCAATTCGCTCTTGAAATGTGTCTCACAGCCCAAAATCGCCAAAAAAATCCATAAAAACCCCTATTTTGGTGTTCAGGGTCATCGAAGGTTATTGAATTCGGTGGCAATCAGAGCCAGTGTACTACTTCCTATTAGTGATTAATAGTAACTTAAGCCCTATCTCGCACCGTTATTGAGATACAGCGACTAATTGGCTAAAAATTGCAAATTTTTTCTACCCCCTCTTATTTAGCGCTCTCGTTCAGGGTGACCCCCTTCGAATTTATAGAAAAGCTTTTACGTTTCCTGAAACTAAAGTCAAGGTTATCGATGTTGACATCACTAAAAAACTTGTCACTATTGCTTGTTATTGATAAGCAGCATGTCTGTGCCTATCTGCAACCGTTTCAACGATACACACCAGTAAATAGGCCTAGTAGTAAAATAACTGGCTACTGAGAACAGATTAAATGTCTAAGCTAATACATTACTTCATGCCTAGACTTTTTGATTTTTGCAGTTTTACATCAGCGCTTATACAACATTAAATGAATTGCTTGCAGGTTTTTTCTATATATAATCTAAAAAGCCCCTCACCTGCAATGTTTGTTATGATATGCAGCATGTCTAGTACCTATCTGCAACCGTTTTCACACTATAAAAACCAATAGCGGCAAAGTAACGTTTTAGAGGGGGTACCCCTTTTTGACGCCCTCGTTCGAGAGGATCCCACGGGCACAAAATTTTATCGCGATAAACTAGATTTTTTACGGCAGCACACAACGACGATCTCGTGATCTTAGCTTGGGTCGTTTTAACACAGTACCGCAGTGTGACGGACGGACATACGGACGGACGCCTCGACGATGGCTAAGACGCGCTTAGCACTACGTGTTGTTGCGCGTAAAAAAACTGAAGAGTAAGAGAAGTTAGCGGAAGTTGACAGAGAAAAACGTAAGCTCGTAAAGGTTATGAACTTATGACCCCAAAAAAGTAGAAATTTGAGGCAGATCGAGTCCAACGTGAAGCCGCTCGTCCCATTGGAGAAAAATTTTGGGCTACCAAATTTTTGGATCCAGTTTATAAAGAGCACATTCGGAACATTATTAATGCCATTCATAAGGCGCAAGTTCGAAAAATGCTGCAAATGCGCCATGTGGCGAAGTTGCACCGCGATCGGCCGACAAAGTTGGAGATCTTATGGCGCCCTCTTGAGAATGTGGATACAGCACAACGGAATATCACTGAAACCACAAAACCATTGAAAATATGTTACTTATTAACATTTATCATATTTATTTTAAGATCGTACGTCGACGAACTGAAATGGCGCATCAACAGCGATCGGGCCGCTTTGAGTCACGCAGAACGTACTGCTAGTGAGTGGCGCCAACGTCTACCGCTTGCGTTTTTGCTGGAAGATGACATTTCGAACACAATGCTGTTAATACAGACGATGTGATGTGACACCTGCGACTTTTTGAAAGATAATAACTGTTATTCGTATTTGTCGCTATTTGTTTCATCATTTCTAAGCCGATGCATGCGCTATCCAATATGAATTCATTGTTGTAGGCATAAACGGCCAAACTACGACTTCATCTGAATTTCACGAGGTAGTGTAGCAAACAGTATTGAAGTGAGATGGACTAAAGTACAGTTATTTACGTCAAGTTTTTTCTTGACGTTGCATTCCAAAAATTGTCATAATCAACCAATCTTTAATGGTGTTATTTAAAAACAAACGAACAGCGCGAAAACAGAATTTCACGTAGTCATTCAAAGTCACACAAGGTTATACATTTTAAGGTCAGTGGAAAGCCGACGAGATTATTACAAAACGTTATACGATTTAAACTATACGATGTCTTTATTTCTAAATATATGTAAAAAAAACTTACCAGTTTAAAAATGTGTGTAAGGACGATGTGATGATATTAGCAAAAATCATTTGGGTAATCTTAGATGGGGCTATGTATATGGCGTCTTTATACAAACTGACTTTATGGTAATCATAAAATGGCCTCGAGGCAATATTTTACGAACCTCTGGAAAAAAATTTTCAGTGATGACCTTCTCGCCAGTCTCTATTTGTATAAGGCTTACTTGTGAGAATGCAGTTTTTTGTAAAACAACACACAGAAAAATAAACGTGACATAAAATAACTATTTCAACAACCAAACGTCATGCCGCTGGGTGACAAGATTTTCTTCAAACGAAGGCCAAAAAATCCCCCATAAATCGTTATTTTACTGCTAATAACTCGTTTGTCGTGAGATTGATTGCAGATAAGCACATATTTGTTGCTTTTAACAAGCAATGTTGGCAATCTTTCCTGGGGTAGGCTACCAATATTCATGACGTTGAACGACCATAAACCCCCAAAATAGGAGATCTTGGTGTCTCTGAAAAATAGATTTCGAATCAAATTGTACGGGCAAAATTTTTTCATTCACACTAGTTATTATTCAGTATTTTAGCACCATTAACTTTTAAATTCTAGTCAACTACGTGACCAAAGTATCAACGTCTGCCGACTGAAAATAATTTAATGTGTCAATACGATTATCGCTGCAGGCTACTGTAAAGTAAGCTTAATCTTTTTATCTATAACATCAACACACAACGAAGCCACGGCGATGTTGGCCAAACTGCCGGGAGTTCGATGTACAAATTTTATACTTGGAGGCGCCGACGAAAGCAACGTAGGCTACGGTCCAGCGTAGCCTACAGTATTTATTTATAAACAGTAATTTAATAATAATTTAAATTTAATCATTAACGCTTCTAGCTGCAGCACCCGAAGAGATCGAGACGAACCATTAGCTTGCGAGCGGCGATGTTAAGACGTCAGGCCGGCTGAGCATTAAGCGGAGTGGCCGGCTGTTAGCTGCTACTGCTGTCCGCAGACGACAGTTAGGCTATAGCTACAGTCGTCAGACAGGCTTTGTAGCATCCGCAGCAGCAGCATCAAGGTGCATGGTGACAATCGGCGCCGCTCAGCTGCTGTCCTACATGTAGACGATAAAAGAAGAACAACGTTACATCAGTGACGACGTAACATATCGCACTCGTCGTATATAGCACTCGTCTTTCGATCTTTCCCTTTTACGTGTACGACTATTAGTAGACCTAGACTTCGTGCGGTTGTATACATATCGGTATTCGGTCGTTGACCAGCCAGCTAGATGCATAGGCTACACCCGTTCCCCTGTCAGTTTATTCCCATGCATAGACGTCTTTGTGGATGTCGTTGAGTACAAAGTGAGTTGAGTCTTATTGGTGATCGTCATCGTTCTGCAAGAGACCAGGCAATCACTGCGCAGCGTCTGAAGGTTGAACGTGTCTTTATCAGCTGCCGACCGCGACCTGCGACGAGATTGTACAACACACATCCGGTCACGAGACAGACTTGTGTAAGCACCGCTGTATCAAGTACCGGGTGTCTGTAGCGATTTACCTGCAAGACCTGACGTCTTCGGTCAAGTGGCCTGCAGTCATGTCGTTGAAAGGACGTCATCACTCCAGTCGTCGTTCCACCGACGCTTCGAGATCGTCAGCGCAGCACCATCTGCCAGGGGGCGGTACGGAGATGGAAGCCGTCGGTGCAGGAATGGACGCTGATGGCGACCACATCGCCCTGTTGTTGGGTGGCGGGACTGGTGGAACCGCGGTGTCTGACGGCCTAGCGTCGTCCCCCGCCACGGCCACGTTGGATGCCTCCGCACCGATCGCGCTGGACATCTCGCCGCCGTTGGCGTCGCGTCGTGAGCGCCCGTCACTGAAACGCCGTGCCACTGTCCAGTCGTCGACCTCGTCGCCTGCCGCTGGTAGACCGGCCTGGAAGCTCAAGTACCAGGACTTCGTGCCGCCAGTCTCCGCGTCTCTGCTGACCGGTCTCGCCTCGACCAGTGCCGGAGCGCTGTGTCTCGACTGCTCCGATCCGTTCCAGTAAGTTCACCATCATAACAGCTGCGATTAGGCCTACAGTAGACACTGTTTGTTCTGATCTTCCCAGGTAGTGCAGAAGCAGACGTCGGTTGACGTGAAAACTTGAACGGTCATTTGATGGCCTGTTGCATCGGAAATATTCCAGGAAATATTAAAATGTGATAATCGTTCTTTAAGTTACAGTCGATAATGCTGGGGATTTTGTAGTGAGACACAGTGTACTGACATTTATCGTGCACATACAGCTGTAGACCGTTACATCGTTAATCCGTCTTTGCAAAGTTAAGCAAAGGTGATAAAAAAATATTTATGCCATATTTAATTTTCTTTTTCGACTTGAAGTTTATATCACGAACTAGCATGCGCTACTAAATAAGACACGACGTAAACACGTGCATTACAATAATTGATATGAACTATTAATCGTGTCGCGATAACACCAATCTAGAATATTTGATAATACTGAAGAGACTAGTCCAGAGGCGAACGCATGTACACCCTCTGATCATTCTCTACGTTTTTCGTCTTGTCTTGAGCCACGTGTCTGTTTTAACTGTGAAATAAATGTTGCAATATTGCCGCGGATATATCAGTTAAACCTGTTGACACACGGAACAATTATATGCCTATCGTATTCGAATTAAGGACTAATGCGGACTGGTCTTTAGAAGTACAATACAACTAGCCGCGGTGCAAGAATTTTTTTGTACTGCAGGTTTACTGTGTCTATTACGTCACCTGGAAGCACAGTTGTAAAAGTAGAATGATAAATGCACCGCGCGGTCCGTTCTCTGCGTGGTTTCCGTTCAAGGCAACGCACGCAACCAACGCAAGAAAAATACGCAGCAAACGCAACAATGCTTGTCTAAATAAATGATTTGATTTGATTTGATTTGATTTGACGTAGCTGACGTCAGCAACGGCCAAAACTCCGCAAGAATAGAAGTGGCCGTTGCGTCAGTAGCGTTCGTTACGCTGCGTAACCTACGCTGCGTGCGTGCGTTGCGTTAGACAGAAATCACGCTTAAGAGCAGTTTGAATGTATAACATATCGGTGTCTAGCAATATAGTCGAGGAGGGAACGGATATTAGCCGGTGCTGGTGACACGATGACGGTTGACGCCGAGTGACTAGCTGTAGTTGGTCTGAGACGTTGGGTGCAGTGTGAAATCAAGATGCACGGCGTGTTAGGATGCGACGCTGCGGTGCCACGCTCTCAGTCTAACCTATGAATTATTTAGTGCCGAGTTGACAATTTGACATCAAGTATAGAGGCGACAGTCTGAAGAATGGCGCTGTTATGCAACCGCAGTCTTTCGTCTCCAGCAACTAATCAGGCTTTTTATCTGGTATTTCATACGTGGGGGATAATTATCATGATTTCACCGTGAGCTTGGAAAACAAAAAGCTCAGCTACCGCTTAAAGAACAGAGCGTCATCTTGGTGCATTCGTTTCATCATAATTCCACCCTCATACACTTTTTTCAGTTTAATTACTATACTGTTTAGTGGGATTTTTTTAATTTTTAGCAGAAGAAAAATTCAACGGACGCATGCGAGTCTACAACAATAGCACTCATGCAGTAATTTGACATGTTTTTAAAAAGAAACCCCGCATTTATTCACGTAAAAAGTATACTGACATGAACTAATATCTCCGGTGATTAATTCTCTCGTGGCTTTTACGAAAAAATGGCCTAATTTTTAAAAGCTTGGAAGACAAGGCACTTAATTACATTGAACATTGGTTGCTTTCGACCAATTAAACTCACTGCCAATAATGATGCCTCTTTATGCGAGAGCCGTAGTAAATATTCGTATAAACCTTATATTGCCAAAACGTAAAATCCCTAGCAAACATTCTTGTGGTTGACAGTATTCATGAAAGTGTTTTCATTCGTTTTCACATAGTTGCTTCTGAAAGCGAGGCAGAGACATTTAGTCAAAGTGCTATAATTTGTAGTCTACACGTGCTGAGTATGCTATTTTATGGCTGCAGTCGGGGATTTTTATTACGTCGAATAGGTGTCTAGCCTATAGGGCGTATATTGTCGGGATCATATTGGCGCCACGTTCAATCTGCATAAATGCTCTTTGCGCTACTGCATGAATGAAATTCGTTGCTTGTCTACAGAAAAAAAGCAACCAAAATTCTATCGACACACAAACTCAGTCTATTGACAGCAAAATGTTGACTTAACATGCAACACGATATGTGTATTATTTACTAGTGCGTCATCATCAAATTGCTCTTTTATACTTTCATAAAATACTGCGGAAATTGCTGTAAGCTACGGCATTTGCGCAGTGTAACTTATTTGTATTTCGTTCTGAGCGGCCAAACAACGGCTAAACGGAACACAGTACATGACCTCCGTAATTTTAATTTTATGGGAAAAAGCGTTCCCTAGCTTTACGTTGCAAAACAATATGCTAGTGAGCGGGAACGCCTTTTTAGTGTATAACCGGTAATATATACCCGTGTCCGGTAGAAAACTAATCCCCTAAACGTCGTGCAATAAAAATGTCAAATCTGAACGTATCTGAATAATGTTTCGAACTCTTAATTCCCAATAAATTGCTTAAACGAGTGCCAAATTTCATTGAAAAATATTATTTTTTACCAAAGTTATTAAATGTTGAATATCGATTACAAAAATATCTCCGTAACCGGTATGGCGTTACGCAAGTAAACCCCTCTGTTACTGTACGTTTGCGTGACTCCAACAAACAACAACTGATTCTAACAAAATTCTACGTCGACAGTGCACCATCTGTTGGCAATCAAAGTGCTAAATTTTAGTAAAAATCTACCGAAGCAAAAACAGCTACAGCGGCTTTTGTGCAGTCACCACAAAACACTTCAGTTTCAGGTCTTTGTGAATAACGTTAGACACAAAGAAGTGTTTTAGTTTTCTTACCGGAGACAGTGTACATAGGCCTATTCAACGACATATCAATATATTGCACTAGTTTTCGTGGCCCCATGGTGTTGAAGGGTTCGGAACGTGACATTTCGCCGCTCCCATATACCTCAGACGTCGATCACCCATTAAGCGCTGCAGTAGCAAAGTGCTTATTTTAGCCATTGTTAGTGCGCAGTACGATATTATGAAGCTGTCGAACTGGAAGTCTACGACGGCGATCGGCCGACGGAGCTAGGGAATGTCTACCGGTATAACTCACGACGGATACCGTCGACCACGCAGAACTCTGTCACCCTCGGCGGTCAGTGTCCACGGCGAATCGATGGCGGGCGGCATAACCCTGCATAGTGGAAGGATTGGCGGGACGTGCAGTGCTTTCCTGGAAGGAGCAGTTCCTCTCCCTGTCGATCGGTCGGTCGGTCGGTCGGTCGGTTGGCCAGTCATTCTCGCGTAGATAAAGGCCCAAGCTCCATCGGCTTCATTTGTCATAGATTTGTTGGTGTTCTGGCGTAGCGTTAACGCGTTGTGTTTAATCAACAAGTTGCTGGGGTTAAGGCGGGGTGGTGCATTCTATACACCACACCACCTTTAACCTTCAACATTTAACATGTCATACGACAAGAATCTAGAATGAATCGAAAGTCTACAGCTAATCCACACCATAAGTTGTAGGCGGCACAAGTCAGTATCAAATCGAAAGCCTACAACAAATTTACAAAAAACATGTCAGGATGTTGTAGTTCTTGTTGTACGACTTGCTGACTTTCAACAAGGCTTCAAATCCATTTTTTCGATTTGTTGTACTTTCGCTGTGCATCAAGCTGCACGACAAATTTACAAAAAAATCGAAGTAGTGGAATTTGGGCCTTAACGGGTGCGACTCTTCTGTTTTTGAAATTGGCAAAGCTACAGCCCTAATTCCTGAAAAAGCTAGAAGTATTGATTGAGCTTTTGAAGATAGGAGACGTATCTTCTTTTCTTGACAAAAACTGTACTTTTCACTTTGTTGTATAACTTCGTTGTATAGCGTGCTGTGCGACAAGTCCGAGTAGTAGAATGCGGGCCGGGAGTTCGGGGGTTGCCGGCGGCGACGGCGGCGGGTTTGGCGACGCAAATGTCGAGATATCGTGCTGCTTTGTGCGGCTGGATGCAGACGGACACTTTACGACTACATCGTGCGACGCCGCAGTCGCTGCGGCAGCATCAGCGGTCGTTATTATCCCGCATCACCGACGCGAGTTCACCGTGGGACGCTCTAATCGCATCGCCGTACAATAATAACAGCAGCGATTCGCGATGTTGAGTGACATACGATTTCAGCTCGTTCTGTTGGCTAATGAGGCGCGATCCACTCTACTGCGATGCAATGATGCGTTTTTATGTCGGTATCTGGCTCCACTGCGTTTACTCTCGTTTTAATTCGAGTTTCTGCGTTAATTAGCTTACAATATTGTTGCAGTTGCAACTTTTAGATTATAGTATATTGTCTTTAACCGATTTTTGACTTCTTGTTTAAAGGTTTTTTCACGCGTGCGAATTATCGACATGCTAAATTGGTAAGTGAGTAAACGATAGTTTAATGCATATATCAGAAATACATGCATATATAAAAAAAAATTCTTATCGCGTTACAATGTCACGTACTAGGCGACAATGATTAAAAGCAAATAATACATTATTTACTTTTAGTTACAGTAATAATTTAATTTGTGCAAAATATTTTTTAAAACGCGCATGCCGAGATTGTGCCATGAATCGTGCAGCGGACTGCAAATAACGAGTCGCGCGGGCGACAACCAAACTCGTTTTTGTAGTTAACCCCGCAGACTTGCCCCATAATGAACTTTATAACATAAGAGGGCCATTTAAGCGCCATATGGTTCACTGCTGCTGCTGCTGACGATGATGATGATGATGACGTGTGTTAAACCTTTTCTGCAGCGCTTGCCTATGTGAAGCTATGAGCGCCAACAGTGTAGGCCCTCACCGTGCAAATTGGGATATATTAAAGAATAAATACCGTATGTTTAATTTTTTTTACAAGATTTTGTCTGTATATTGTCTTTGTTTTAGTGCTGCTCAAATGAATAAATAAGATCGAGCAATTAGCATATAAAATAAGGTATAAAATGAGAAAGAATCTGCTTCAAGCCTGACTGTGGAAAAGTGCGGCTTGTCGTACAAGAGCGTTGAGTTTAGCGTGTGAGTAACTTCTGAACGGAATATCGGCACAAAATAAGCAACTCAATGCCAAAAATGGTTGAAAGCATTTAAATTACGTGCTGAAAAAAGATTAAAAACTTGGAAAGATAATGTTGAGTTCAGCTGACGCTGTGTTGCGACGAACGGTGACAGGACGCAGCAAGCTGCAATTCATAGGGACGAATCTATTGCACAAAGACTGCAGAGCCGAAGTACAAACAAAAACCTCTAAGACAAAACACCCCCTCCCGTGTCATGTTTCCCTACCTTGGTGTACGCTGAAAACAGCTGAATTTGAAGTCGGGGGTTTTGTCGGGGAGGGTAACTTGTCGTACACTGGCAGAGGGGCACTGGGGCAGGCATCACGAAGAACGGATTGCAATACGTGCAGTCATTAAGCGTCCTGCAGCAATATCTCACTGCGTTGTCACTTCGGCAAGTGCCACCAGCCAGGTTGATGGCTCTATGGTGTCGATGTATTATGTAGCGACAGTGAGATATAGACAATCAAGTCTCAAATATGCCACTCGCGCCACACCAATATGAAGTCTAGTGCTGCAGCCGGAGACTGAGAAATGACGGAACTGCGTTTCAGCAAAATGCAGCGTACTGTATCGATACATGTTCTGGCTACTGTTTTCAATGTTAGATTGGTCTTGCATTCATTGGTAGGCCTATAGCACAATGTGTTCAGTTTTATAGTGTGTTGGATTGTGTTTCTATCGTAACCGTTTTTGCAGCATTTTGGCGTAGTAAATAATTGATTGATAGGTTGACAAACTGCAGGAGACGGTCAAGATAAGTCTACGTGTAGTTTCACTAAAAGCTGCTGCACAGAAAACGGCGTGCTACTTATATGCGTTTTGTTGCATCCCGGTTACGGTTACTGTTCATAACCGTGACTATACCTGCAGCCATAGCCTATAGTGAGGCAGACTTATCTCACACATTTTTTATTTATTTTTATTTTAATATGTAATAAACACTCGCGACAAACGCGCGAGAACAATAACATAGAAAAACAGTAAAAAAAATACAAACATTACTAAAGGAAGACAATTAAACACAGAAAATACATGCTAAACATAGAAAAACAGTGAAAAAAAACTGTAAACATTACTAAGGGAAACAAAAGAAATACAGAAAATACGTGATAAACAGACTATAAATAAACAAATCAATAACAGTGACTAAATAAAATTCTATTGATAAATGTCCGTTTGTGCAGTTTAGATGTTACATGATTTGTTAATAAACTATGATCTATATCTGTTAATCCATATTTGTTAGCTTACCAACCGGTAATAGATGATGTAGACAATGATTATCATAACTTGCCTTATAAAAAGCTGATCATCATAGCTTGCCAATAGCTCTTCTACAGTAATGATGTAAATCACGTTTGCAGCAAATAACAATAAAGTGGTATACATGGGCACGTTTATTGGCCGGATAATGGTATAGAACCGCCCTATTATTGATTGATGCTCTTTCTCCGGGGAAATTTTGCGAATAACCGCAAAACCCTTATGCTGTATCGCCAATCGCTGTGAACAAGAATCTCAGAGCTACATTTCTGCCACTCAATGTTTGCGTATGCTATCTTCGCTTTGAATTGTCGTGACTCCTCTTGTCTCCGCAAATTTGTGCTCACTTGCATCAGCTGAAAATAACATTTTATACCGTTATCGTTATTGCACTGGAGTGAAGATGCAAAAATGAAAAATGAGGGACCACATACTAGCAAACGAGGACCCAAATAATTAGGCAAAAAGCAGAATCTCTGTGACAAGTCTGTCTAACTCTTCGCTTGTATTTGCCGTGTGGTAGCAGCATAGGACATGCAGTTTGGCTACAATTTGTAACTACATGTTTGGGTAAGGTTCGGCTTGAAATCTTTCTGTCCCTGGCAGTGTTGTTAACAAGGACTTGACCTTCAAGGCCAAGACGAAGGCCAAGACGAAGGCCAAGGACTTGGCCTTCAAGGCCAAGGCCAAGGCCAAGGACTTAACCTCACGGACAAGTTCAAGGACTGCTTTCGATAAAGGTGTTTTTGAATGCTAAATTTAATAGTAATTTTAATTAAGTAGATTTAATTTTTAATTTTGCAGTCAACTAGAATCACCACTAAAACTGACGAATTCAATTACTTGCTAATATATTCTGCAAGCTGGAGCAAAATCCAAAACGTAATGGAAATAATGCAGTACACAAACCACGCAGTCAAAGTTCAGAAACTGCAGACTGCTAAACGACCAGTACACACAAATTCAAATTATGGAAAAAGGTTTGTCAGAGTTTGTGTGGTTCTCAGGTCCTCTGGAAAGTAACAGTTAACAGTTAATTGGAATAAAGTCGACGGGGAACGCGCCCCAGTGCCGCACTGTTGCACTTGGAAAACACTAAAGTTTCAAGCAGAGTGTCGGACATCCGTGCCCTGTGCGGTTTCATCAGTAGTCCACTCTGAGAGAACACCCTCTCGACTGGAGCTGATGATGCAGGCGTGCACAGCAGTCGACTAAACAGTCCACGCTGCTTGTCGAATCGCCTCATTAGCAGTATTAGTCTCCTGAAACACGAGCCTTGCAAGGCCAAGGACCTGGTTGGTCAAGGCCAAGGACTTTTGCTCAAGGCCAAGGCCAAGGCCAAAGCCTTGACCTTCAAGGCCAAGGCCAAAGACTCAAAATTTGTCCTCGAGGACACGCCAAGGCCAAGGACCAAGGCCAAGGACAACAACACTGGTCCCTGGTGGTCAGGGGGACTCCAGCTAACACAATGTGTCACTGGACCTGCCAAATGGCATCTAAATTCGTCGAACGCTTCAAGCAAGATGCACGAGTATGGCAGACAGACGACAGACGACAGACCGCACTACGGAGAAATGCGTAGGAATAGGCGGAATCGGTTGCGCTGCAAGACCCGATTCCGCTCAAAAATAACATTCCTGAGTTGGAGCTTGTATGTAGTGGAAGTGCCTGTATAGTTAGTCTAACGACGCACGCAGCTGTCTGCACTGCAGCGGTCGTCTAATTGCTACAGCGGTGCCGGTCATATCTAAGACACACGGCACAGGTGCGCTTGCTGGGTGGTCGGTTGGTCGGTCGGTCTCTAGCATCGGCAGCGCACGCCAAAGCGTTGCAGCTTGGATTGCTGACCGGCGCGGATTAGTTGCATCCGAGATGCAGATATGTCGGCAGAGGAAGAGGAGGAAATTGATTAGTGCTGACGACTTGATCCATGCCCAACCAGTGCTGCACTCCTGTCAGTCAGTAATCGCGGGATATTCTGCTGCCGTCGCCGACGCACCGGCGACGCTTGGCGTTTTATTCCCACGCGTTACTGTCCTGCGCGATGCCAGCGCTGCGGCGGTTGTGTCGTCGTTGCCATGGTTACGACCAATAGCCTAACAACAATTTCAGTAGATCTATCAGTGTACAAAGTCAGCTCTACAACCAATCAAATCAAATATCCCACAACCGCAGTTGCACAGTGTAAAATGAACACGTGGAGAAAAATACTGATGCCGTCAACGAAGAAGCAGAATCTCGGAGTCTAAATTTTTGTCAGAACTTTGGGGTTCATTTACCTTTTTCTTTACGATCTAAGCTTTTGTTTATTGCTAGTTACAAAGCTCTATCGCGATGTCAGCTGTATACTGGTTTAGTTAAGTCTGAGTTGATGAATGTGCGAATGTCATGAGACGAGTGGCCACTCTTCACGGCTTGGTGGGTGCGTTGCCATGTTTACCACGCAGCAGATCAGTGACAAGGATTGACTGCGTCTGGTTCATAAGGTTGATCGATGCTGATTGATACGTAGATGAATCAACAAAAAAACGCGTCCGCGCTGCTTATTCAATGCTTCAGCAGTTATTTGCTCAAATATATTGACATACCTTTGTGTATGACTCTTTGTCGTCGTTTATTCACAAAGAAGCTGCTTTAAATGCATCACTATTGTTATCATCATTAGTATTTTACGCACGATTAAGGCAGTATACATCACTATATTGTACGGAGAAAAAAGCGGACGCAAGAAAGCGTACATAGACAAAACAGAGAGCAAATGGTTAAAAACCAGTTATGTGTGAAAGCCAGAACTGTTTTTAAGAGGACAGCCATTGAGGCACGCATTGTGGTCGTGGAACGATTAGCGTTATGCTCAGTAACAATACCGATATCAGTTATTGCTTCTGAAAAGCAGCGAGATAAAATATATCTGTACCGTTCCATTGAAACAAACGGGCGGAGAGTATCGCTTGAATGTTGTGTTCAGTCAGGGTAATAGTAACTCGTATCTGAACGACCGCAGCGCGAGAGCACTGCTTTCTATCGATCTCTGCCGATATTCGGTCGTATTATCTAAGTCCACTGGGTGTTAGTCGCTGTAGCTACATGGCGGGCGCCAGGAAACAGTCACAACGAACAACGAACGAACGGATGGATTGATCCGAACAAGTTACTTTCCTTCCAGACATCGCCGCGACGGCTGGCTGGCCGCTGGCTGGACTGGAAGTCGGACGTCTAATGACATTGGGGAACCCCAGGGACAAGCCGTGCATGCCGCGCCGTTTATCACTTCAATGCTGTGACCACCGCAGTGTAGGCCTACATCATCAGAGCCAGCCTCCATGAGCACTCGTTTTTTACTGTTTGTGCGCTGCCTGTAGTGTGGAACTACAGCGTGATCCAGAAATAACTTGGTCACATGCATTTGCTTTTATTCGCACTAGATTCAGCAGCAAATAGTATATGTTTATGTTCCTAATGTCTAATAAATCGATAAATGTTTAGCGAAATCGCTTTCTATCGCTCTAGCGCAAGCGATTTTGCTCGTAGCTACTTATAGCTTGGTCTGTCGTCTGTCTATTTGTCGTCTGTCACAAATGTTTTTTTTTCCTTGTTGGGTTAGAGACTCCCATCTAACGCAATCCAACACAGTGCGTCATTGGACTCCACTTAACGAATAACATCTAAAAATCCGTCAAACAGTTTAAGCAGAAAGAACAAATGTAACAGACGACAGATGGACTGACAGACCACGCTGCGGAAAATTGTATAAAAATAAGCGGAATTGCTTGCGCTGCAAGATCGATTCCGTTTAATAATAATAACAATGGGCAGATTTCTGTAACGCCGTTAAATCGTGACTTTAGAGGCGCTGGCGGCAGGGTAATGCCAATATCTGTTGTATGCTAGAGTATAACGAGAAATGTCTAGCTTAGACTTAAAAGTTCTTAGTGAGTGGCTATTAGTAACTGTTCTTGTCAAGGAGTTTCAGGCAGTCGGAGCAGAACAGCGGAATGTAAGCTTGGCAAATGCTGTACTGGCGAACGGTTCAGACAGTCGAGTGGCCATGGCTGAGCGTAGAGTCCGCATGTTGTCACGTAGTTAGTCGTGATATATGAGTTGTTTCCTGTCTCCGCAGTATTACAGGCCTCTCTTACCACTGGACGCTGTGCTATAGGGTCGACTGGACTGGAGGCTGTCAGCAGCGCAAGAAACAAACAGCAAAGCATGCGGCATGTAATTCTGGTGTCGCCAGCGTCATGTCAGCCCTGTGACGTTACAATTGCACTGAAATTATTTGCACAGGACATGTGCCCTACCCTGGTCACCCTACTTGCACTAGACTTATCGATCTTCAACAACGGCGACGTTTTGACATCTGGACGTCGCCAAATCAGTCGGCATCACATTTTGTCATCAAACTAACCTACAGCAACTACGGAGGCTGCAGACCCAAAAATGTGAATCAGCATTCCGGTTCGCTCGAGACCAGAGGCATTGGCCCATCACCCCCGAAATTTTAGCAAGACGGAATTTTTTTCTTTCTGTATTTTTTCTAAAAAGCACGAAATTTGAGGGTTACAAATCGACCATTGTAGAAAAATTAAGGGGCAAAATTGAAATTTGGCGCACCCATAATCTTCTCTGTCGGAAAATTGCAACTTCTTGCTAGCAACTTTTATGACTCGCGACATCACTGCCGGCATTGGCGTTGAACATTTTAAGTGGCTGCTAAAGACATCTTCGTTCAGGTGTTGAGATCGCGGCGAACTGTCGCATTAACGCCTTTTGAAAGTTTTCTCTTTACTTACTTATTTATTTGTTTGCTTGCTTGCTACAGTTTAGTCCTAGTCTTACGTTGTTCTTGTTGACAGTCGGAATGACGAGCAAGCGTAAACGAATTATCGCAGACGGTCAGACAGTTGAACGTCATCTCTTCGTCGTATTCTCCAGCGACTGACGTCAGTGATCTGACGACGTGCTTCAGACACACGTTCGATGACACTAATGCGATAAATTCGTCATCGTCAGACGACGGCCCCGTGACGACGTTTACATCCGGAGAGCTGCTGTTATCGTCTTGTCATATCACCCGCTCCGGCGGCGATGTTTTCGGTCGGGAAAAATCAATGTTTTCTAGGGTCTAATCTCGCGGCCTAATGTATCAGAATGTCAGTCTTCAGGCATTGCATTGACTAAATTAAATCGCGACGACGTAAGCTGCATGCGCGTTGTTGTAATACGTTAAGAGCAGTGATGTTAGCGAGGAAACAAGATGAAGATGAGAGGCCAACTTGCCAAGGCCAAGACCAGGCTCAGCTTCAGCTTTTGTCTGCTATTTGCTGAAAATTTGCAATTTCTGTAAAAACACGGTTTATAAATAGAACACGCTCTTTACAAAATGGTTAAAAATACGCAATCGCCTGCCATTATTATATTTAATAAATCAGTAAATAAGTAAGTAAGTAAATAAACATTTTGATGCATAAAACAAATCTAAGTGTAGTAACACAAAAGATGAACACACAGAAGCTACAGAAACTAAAAAGTTACGACAGAAAAAAAGCTAAACTGCTGAGTTTTGTAGCCAGATGTCTTATAGCAACCATAAAACAAAAGCAACGAAGGTGTTCTTTTAGCTATGCACACAAAAGAGTTGCAGCTGGAACTCTGCTGGATGTGTTCACAACGTTTTATTAATCCCATAATCAGCTCGCGATAATCCATTTCCTAATAACCTGCCTTTGGCGTTGTCTGTACTACAACGCGTTTCTGTGGTCAGTCACCCCGATAAACCGTTCATGGTCGCGACACTAAATCGCGATGCGCGTACATTACGAGTATTTGCTCTATGAGCTCGTACTGATACTGGGGAGCGCTTTTTACGGCGGTATACAACATATTCCGGGTCAGCGACGGCTGAAGACCAACGGGATGACCACAATAGACTGAATTTATGTCTCGGTCTATAACATACATTTACCATGCGCTATATAGCGACGACGTAGGCCGCAGTCTGGCTACCGATTCCCCAGTCTGCCTGCGCATCTAATGTCTATTTATAAACACGGAGTAACTGCGGAATTTTGTCCGTCTGCGTTCGACAGTATTGGCATGCTATTCCTCTTCTTTTGCTTCTTTTTCTTTTTCAGCGCTGTGCTACTAACAGTAGATCTACACCGACCTAATGAACTGCATTGCTGCTATAAAACGTCGCTTTCCTGAGCGCGCTGTTGTGGTGCCGAGATGGGTCGTGTGCATTTGATTTTCTGCCGAATGGGCTAACAGAAAGGTGTAGGTAATGTTCGGTAGCTGTGCATTGTGTTCGGTCATGAAGCAGTGGCTATTGTATATTTTACTAAACCGATTTTTACAGCCACATGCATGACTAATTGCCGCACTCGGCTGTGAAAGCTAGACTTGTGTGCTAAACAATACGCGGAAGATGTTCAGATGTACTGACTGTCGGAAGCTATTATAACAGTTTGCCTAGAACATATAAACTCCAGGGTTTTCACTTTCGCGTTTCCAGGTTTCGTCTAAGATCCGCGGTTACGGTACTGAAGCTGAACGATTGCCGCAGATGCATCCAATGCATTGGACGCAACGGCATGAATGCCTTTGCGTATTTTGTCGACGCAACTCACGCAGGCAACGCAAGGAAAGTGTACAAACAACTACGTAACGAACGCAGTGATTGCAACGACCAAAACGCAAGGGTAGAAGCGAAGCGATGTCTACTTTCGCGTTGCGTACGTTGCGTTGGATGAAAAGTACGGGCCCGATTCACAGACAATATCATAAGATTTATCTAAAGGTTTGTTTTAAAACCAAAGTTAAGATGTATTAAGATCATTTTACGACATGTCTTGAATCAATTCACAGAATATGTCTGAGACGAACACAGGATCTAGCTGACACAAAAATTGCAAGATTTCGTCTTTAGACATGTTGCAGGCCTAAGTGTTCACTAGCGCATTGTCTTAAGATGACTGTAAGTGGGAATAATGTTTTAAGATTGTTTCAAAATCTTCTGCGAATTGGGCGCGGGCTTTTTGGAAACCTTGGAAGTGTTTGTCTTTACGTCTAAGACGCCCGGTCAGTCTCAGTAAGTTATTACACAGTCAGGCCGGGACGTCAACTCAGCGGCTTGTCATGGCCTGCGTGATGCTGGCTGGCGGTTTCATTGCTACGTAGCAACTCAGACGTCCCAGATGCGTTATTACTCTCCCCTTTCTCCCTTTCTCTCTGATTGTCCTTCTTGCCGTTAGCTGACGGACTGCACTTAGTATAAAACGTCTCTGGCGTGCGTGGACATTGGTCGCATGCTAATCTATCCGATGTCATTCCGGCGCCGCCGCATCCCGGGCTGGCGCCACCGCGTTAAAAAGCACGACACGATTTACGTTACATATGACGACCGTCTTATTTGCATAGACGGAAACTGGACGTGAACGAAATCGATAACGAAACGAAAACACGCAAGCTTTCGAAAGGTAAAATATAGTAGACTAATATAGAAAAAATGATGCATTAAATAAAATGTAGATTTGTTTAGCAAAAATGCATAAACGTTTTAAAATAAAGTTCGTGACTGCTTGTGTATACGGTAGCAGTGTGCGCGACCAGAAAGTTAACATTGTATGCCCCGGTACTTTTTATCTGAGCTTTCAAAGTTGCCTCAACGTTGGACGTTGACCATTTGGGTCTACACTGCACCACTAGTTAAGCATGCCGTTGAAAAATTGTACACAAAATTTCGAACTTTCCGTGTCCTTCTGTTCTTGAGTTGAAAAGGACAGGCGCAGTAATAGGCGTAGATAGATGTGGACAAACGGATGGACAAAGCCAGTGAAATGTCCATTGCGGTCTGCTGCGTGGAAGATCGCATGCTTGATCACGACTCGTTGCTATTTTGGTGGCGATCTGTCAAGAGACGTCATATCATACATATCTCACGAATCATGAAACTTTCGACGAGTGACCAGTAAATCACGTATACCTTGGTGGTTCTGGTGGCTTTGATTTGCTGTTGTATGGTGAAAAGCTAATAGTAAAACACACACATACTCAGACATGAAACTGTTCATATTTCATCTGCTTGATGGTGCTGGGAGTGACTCGAAATCGATTTCATAGCTGCTGCCCATCAAGGCGTCATGTGTCCAGTCGAATACTTTCAGCGTTTAAGCCTAGTTTCCACCCAACACAACGTCCGCAACGCAAGGCTTGCGTTGCGTGGATAGAAACTGGACTTCATGCATGACATGTGACATGGGCGCGCGTGCGGACAGATAGACGGACAAGCGAAGTCAACGGCACGGAGCTGTACACGTCCGGGCCTCCTCTTGGACACACATCGTGCGCGCGACTGCAGCAGCTGACTAAACGAACGTGATGTGTGGTCATTGCTCGATTGTAATGGCGCGTAATATGCGCTCGACTAACTCTGTCAGTGACGTCATCGCGTTGAGAGCTGCAGCCAAAGTACACGGACACATCGGACAGCCGTACGTGTAAAGACGCGTACAGAGCGACGTAACTGAACTGAACCGAACTGAGTACATGTACTGACAGGGTTAATTTTTTAACGAACTGACCAACGGGCAAGCAGAGGCAGCCCATTGGTCATTAGCTGACGCGTAAATGAGTGTAGTTACATAGTTACCGACGCCGTTAGAGGGTGCCTACTGTAGTGCATTACTGCTTGGTTGTCAGTCAGTTCGTCAAAAACTAAACCGTCTTAATTCAGTTTAGTTTAGTTACGTCGCTCTGTTCGCGCCTTAACAGCGCTCTCACGTGCGCGATAACACGCGAAAAGCTAAACAAAACGAAACAATAAAACACTGCAAAACATTTTTTTGTTTAATCGCACTACGCAATCGCAATACAATAGGTTACACCTTTTCTGGAAGTTTGTGTCGCCACGTTTCGCTCCGTGATTAACAAAAAACGGGGTCGACTACGACCAGTTGTTTTAGTTTGTTTTATTGTATTTAATTGTATTTGATCTTATCGCACACATGCGAGCATCCTAACACCAAGTTGTCCAGTCGATCGGAGAGTCGCTGTGAGATTGATTGTGTAAACGGTTCATATTATTTTTGGTCCATTCGTTTAGTTCGTACATTTGTGAGCAAGATCGATCAGCACTTTGTGCATATGATTTTGGTGGGATTTCACAAAAGTGAGCTTCAAAACGAAAAAGTTTAATCATATTTTGCGCCAAGCTGGAATCTATCCGGATGCGAGAATTATGTGGCATCGCAAAAATAATAAGCTTTGGCTTTTAGTTGTTAGTTTCTTAGAGTTCAACATTGGAGATTTCATACCCACATTTTGGCTTGATATTCGCGTTAGCTGTCACGATGATGTTTGAATAATAGACTGCGGTAGTGCTGTATAGGAGCGCCAATCAGCTGTCAGTTCTGAGACTGAAAAGCTCTGCTGATTACGAGTCGCGTCGTCGTACCGGTAGTTCGTGCTGCTACAATGGCGGTACGCTGTGCAGCTTGAATGCTTGAATGCATAAATGCGGTTGATTTTGTCAAAATGTCTAAAATATCAAGACGTTAGGCGCCTAGAAGTAATGTTACGAGTCTCGCGTGCTTCGGTGGCGATGTATGAATGTGCCTTGATTGATCGATCGACACGCGCCTTTGTTGAAACCTTACTGGGTCTTATGGCCTGTTCATATCGCTGTCGATATTCGTTATTTCAACATGCACGATACATTTAACAATGCAATACAGTACATTGACACTGTTTTTGAAACCATACCAAATGGGGCAAAATGTACAGGTTTATCTTTTGTTTGTCTGTCCGTCTGTCCGTCTGTCTATCTGTCTGTTTCGCTCACTTCGTGTTTTGTTTTTTGCATGTATCTACGAATAAAGAGTTGCCATCAAATGTGTTTATTTCTTCGCCAAATATTGACCGATTTTCAGAATTATTTTATTGGTACATATAAAATTGAAAATGACGCTGTTGTTAAATATTTTACTAGATCTTAACTGTGTTTCTACATTACCTTATAAAATATTTTCAGAAATGAATACGGATCCTATAATGTGGCAGTGAAATAATTTTGAAAATTGGTCAATTTTTGGAGATGATATAGACAAAAGTGTTAGGTTTACTTCTTTGGCTTACCGTATGCTGTATAATGCACGTACTTGGAGAACTGTATTTTCTAACAAAAATCTAATGCAAGCTTATGTTTGTCTGCAGTAAGATTGATTATGCTTTATGGACAATCGACATTGTGTATTGGCATTCGACAGAGTTATAATATCGGCCCTGCACAATTATAGCTGAAAAACTGTCGAACTAACTCTGTTACTTGTAATGACTTTAGTAATGGCGCTATAAAAATTTAATTACTTACTTTTTAAAGGACTTTGTAAATTGTTACGTGCTGTTACGGCGCTGACGATTCTGTTTATTTTAAACTACTGAAAACAAACATTTTTTTCATTTTTTGATCAAGAAAAAGTTATCTTGATTTTAAAGTCATCACCATTTTTATTCATCAAAATGCAAAACAAGACAAGACAAGCTAGACATAAAACGCACCTAATAACTAGAAGGCGCTCGATAGAGTGCATATCTCCGCCAATTTGTGAACACAGACACACAGACAGACACACACACGGACATAACGACGGACAGATCGACCAATCTCATAATCTCCTTCAATTCACTTCGTTCCATTGGCGGAGATAATGACTTAACTAATAGCATACATAACCTGAAGATAACAGTAGCTAACGACTAAACGAACTTAACACCCGGTTGCTGTTAAAACGCCAGTTGAGCGTCGAAGCGTAATGACCAGCGAATGTCATTACGTTAACACGCAGTACACATGCAAAGGTCGCCTCAGCCGCTGCAGCCCTGTATCGCGCCCTATAGCCAAGCTAATTGCATCTTTCGCCACGGCATTCTGCTCGCTCGTTCATTGTCTGCACGGATGAAGATTTGGTGTAGGCTAGCGGGACATTTTTTTGCTGTCGCAAGCAATGTTTTGAAATAAATGTAAAAGTCACTGTAACCATAGCTAAAATATTTTGCTTTAGTAATGCTAACTCCCTTTTCCTTGTGATTAACTTTTTTTTCACTAATTTTTACGCGCGAAAGCAGCTACTGCTTTCAGCGCGTCTTAGCCATTGCAATTCTGTCCGTCCGTCTGTCACACGGGTTGATCAGTCAAAAACGGTGCAAGCTAGAATTACCAAATTTTTACCGTCGGCTGCCCCGAAGACTCTAGTTTCAGGAACCGTAAAGCTTTTCCATAAATTCGAAGGGGTCATCCCGAACAAGGGCGCTAAATGAAAACGGGGGTGGGAAAAGTTTGCGATTATTGGCCAATAAGTCGCTGTATCTCAGTAACAGTGCGAGATAGGGCCTAGGTTACTATTAATCACTAATAGGAAGTCGTACACTTGCTCTCGATTGG
>Ga0209671_1000226_pt1 | contig 32249 bp, 15 predicted proteins | sample WorMetHERISLAND2_2_FD_187401 | JGI IMG/M metagenome (GOLD analysis project Ga0209671, IMG submission 187401) | Marine gutless worms symbiont microbial communities from Max Planck institute for Marine Microbiology, Germany - Olavius geniculatus... | ecosystem: Host-associated > Annelida >...
ATTCTATCTATTTCAGTCACTTCTGAAGCAATATGGGATGGCGGAGCCAATGTAAATTTTTACCTTTCTTTAACAATGCCGAACACCAACAACAACATAAATACTTGTGACAACAAGTAAAACGACGATATTCTTGCGAATATACGCTAAAAATTCTACTTCACGCCAATATTTACTATTATGAACAGGAAGTAAATCGCGGTCCGGGTCTGTCTAAAAACGGACGCAGTACAAAAAAAATGAAATTCGCGAAATCCACATCAAATTTAACTAACTGCGCCAAATGTCTCAAGCAACAAACATATATCGTTAAAAATTATTTTTATTATTAGCATGACAAGTAAAATCAAAAAAAGTACCTGATAACAAATTGCCGGTACCTAGTACCCGATTGACGAAAAAAGGCCAACTTTGTGATGTAATAGATATTCTATGTTGTTTACTGTTTACTGTTTGAAGTTGTTATATTATTATTGTGAGATATTTGACAGAAAATTAGTTACAACAACGCTGGTGTCAACCCGTAGTATCATATCGCTTTTCTTACATAGATTTATACTGCACCTTTAACACAAAATTGGTATCATACTTGTTATTAACATATTTATATACAATAATTCTAGCGGTAGATCGGCGATCTGGTGTCGGCCCGCTATCGCCAAGGTCCGCTATCCCCAAAGGGAAATGACAATTGATAGACCAGAGAATCAAGCCTGGAGTCCGGAATTCTGCTGGAAGTGATTTGGAATTATGTCAGCAATGCATATCAGTTGCAATTTGGCGATGTTGATTAGTCCGCCCGGAAGCGATAGCTTGCGGAAGCGGACTTATGTTTTAGCCCAGATGTTTTATTTTTTTCTCCACTCGCGAGATCTCCGAGATGCGTGGGCCGTCCGGCGTGAAATTTTGCAGGATGGTCAGTAATAGGCCCTATTTTATAATGCCGGTCCAAAATTAGGGTTAGGGTTAGGAACTGGGAAATACACGTTCAGTTACGCGGGTTGTTTATAAATTGCATTGGTATTTTCCTTTGGGGATAGCGGACCTTGGGGATAGCGACCTGCAATTGGCGATCTTGCTGTTAGCATTGGAAAATTGCTAGAGGCAGATCGGGTAGATACATTATTGGGAAGATGGTAGAATTTATATGCCTGGAAGTCGTAGAAGGTCTACAAACCATGCCACGACACTGTCACGTATTTAAAAACAGGCTTATTCAGGCTTATCAGAGTCCATCTCGAGCCAAAGCTGTTTTTTTGTAACGCGGACTTAGAACTATAGTGCTTTTGAGTAAATTTTATTTAATGTTTGGTAATTGATAACATTTCAGTTCTAACCACAGTCTTAGCAATGCAGTGAAGAAGAAATGTGGCTGCATTCTTACATTAACATTGAGATAAATGTAATTAGGTAAATGGCGATCTACCGCTAGTAATTTTCTGCTCTCTAGTGTGAGATCGCCAATCTACCGCTAGCACTGACCATTTATATAACTGAATCATATCCCCTCTTAATTGCCTATAGCGTAAAGTTGGCAATTGCAAAACCATAATCTTTCTTCATAAGAACAAACAGAAAGACCCCTAATTAATTTCTGTTGTTTTCATTTTCACTTTTTCAATTTTTTCAGTATCGCACATCTTTCTAAGAGCCCAAACAGTATTAGCATATTCCAAATGTGGTCTTACCAAAATTTTATACAGAACAACAAAGCATTCTCGAGATAATTTGCGGAAGTTTCTTTGTATGAGTCCCAACATCGAATATGATTTATTGACTATTTTGCTAATATGTTGTTCAAACAACAAAAAAGGATCAAACAAGACTCTAAGATCTTTATACAACTCAACCTGTTCTAATGGAACACCATCTGTTTTGTATGTGAAACTATTGTTAGTAGTATCATACTGACGTTGATGGAATGACATTGATTTACATTTCTGTGTACCAAGTTTAACTACATCTGTCAGCCCAGTTTGTGAATTTATCATTTTTTGACTCTAATATTTCTGCATCAACTATACACTTAATATGATTATATAGCCTTGCATCATCTGCAAAAAGATAAATTTTGGCATCTTCCCTGCATGACTTGATTAGGTCATTAGTGTAAATAATGAACAAAACAGGCCCAAGTATTGAACCCTGAGAGATGCCACTGAGAACATCGGACCACTTTGACGTTACTTCATCAATCTTTACTCTCAAAAGATCGTTGAAAAATGTGAAGTAAAGGGATTGATATTTCATAATGTAACTCGTAAAGTACCCTTGGATATACAGAGTCCAGTCCTGCTGATTTATTTACATTAATTTTACTTTAATTTTAGCTAATTCAGACAAAACTGAATCAAACATAAGGACTAATCCACCTGTATCAACAACCAGTGGACGAGTAGGTAATGTAACAAAATCATCATAAGGCTCCTTAGAAAATACACTTGAAAAATATCACACAGAGCTTATTAGATGTAACAGTCTTTTCCTGATTATCTTCAATTACAGTAAGATCACCAATTACCTCGCGGTGTTTGGTTTTACTTTTAACATAGTTCCATAAACGTTTAGGATTGTTTATAGTCTAATGCAATTTAGCATTTTGTTTTTCCATCAAGTCTTTCCTAACCAGACGTTTAAGAATATTACGCTGACGCTTATAATCCAAAAAATCCTGATTGGCCTGCGTAGCCATGTATTTCTTCCACAACTTGCTTTTTAACCTAATATGTTTTCTAATATCGAGGTCTAATGGTCTAGACCATTTACCACTTTTACCACCATTAAAATTTTTGACAATATGTATAAACTTTTTGATGCTTTCACTTAATTTATTTTTAAACTTTTTCCACATTGTTTCAACATCGTTATTACAATCTTGAAAAAAATTTACCCAGTCCATTGACATTTGTTCCCTAAAACTATAATAATCACCTTTGGCTAAATTATATTTTGGTGACTTTTATTCAGTGCACATTTTTATGTATTGTTAACAGAGTTCACTTTGTCATTATATTTTGCTGTTAGTTTAATTACTAATATGCTATTTAGTATATATTTAGTGCTTGTTTACGCGAACTTCACTCGTCGCAGCCATTTGCCTATGGCTACAAGAACTTTATGCACAGTTATGCACAACTGCTATTAAAATTACTACCTTCATCACAAAATGGGGATAGGGTCTGAGAAGGGGCAGTGCCCCCTCCCCAGGAAAATAAAAATTGTGATGAATTGTTTCACTAGAACATAATAACTTGGTTTGGAAAGTGCACTTCAGTAATAAATTATTCAAAACTGCACAGCCTTAATGCAGCGAACCACTTTAGTGCACACAAGATATCATTGCGCTTTGCTACAGTGAAGTAAAACGATGACGGATTTTAACAATTTGCGATCTAAAACTTTACTCATTGAGTCGTTGTATGACAAATTCAATTGAAAAACGAGCAGCATATGTTTCTTGCAGGTTTGTTCATCACAGTGCCATATTCTATCAGTTATTTAGCATTCACAATCACTGCAAATGCGGATCGCAGCCGTTTCCGTATTCTTCACCCATCCCAATTTGACCTGTCGTAATTGTTGTTAGAAAGTTTAAAAAAAAATTTTTATCACTTTCAAGACAGACAGAAAGAAAGAAAAAATATTAATCAATAACACAGTGACGTCAGATAACCCAATTAAATTAGACAAAGAATATTTCACTGATCTGCTATGCAATTTTGACATTTTTGTCTCTACAACATTTCGAAACTTCTGACATATCACACGCTTTTCTACTGGTAATGGATGCAAAGTTATCAACATTCAAACAGCTTTAATTTTTTTTTGGCCCACCCTGTGCAGAAAACGGCATTGACATACACAGCTGGCCATGAACAAATTAAAAATTTTTATAGACGCGACCGGTTGTGATTGCAGTGTTTTTCCACCACGTAATATCTAAATAAACATCCTGTTCTACATCAATACTAGACATCAATACTGGCGAGAGTGTTATAGGTCACTCCAGTCTGTACTAAAAAGCTAGCTGTCAAAGCTGGGTTGCATCGTGGGACTCCACAGAAATACCACAGGATACGTTAACGACCATCACAGGAAAATTTTCCATACATGGAATTAAGACTCAACTTTTCAGTAGTTCAGTAAATTTAAGTAGACGCCACTAAACAATGCAGTAATTATGAAGCCAGCACGCTGCTACATGTTTAGAAACAGTGACAAAATGCCACATGCAGATGCTGAGACTTGGGCTGCTGTATTTAGACACATAGGGTGCATATGTCAGATGCTGGCACTCAGGTCTATGTGCAAAGTGTGCAGAGTTGCAATCAGACATGTGGCAGCAATGACTCAACGGCGGCTGCATTTTTTGTGAAGTCTTTGCTCATCATGACTGTTCACGTTTGAGTACTGCCTTTTCATTGGCCATGTGCACATGCATGCCTCATTTGTCTATACATATGTCTGGCTGTGTATAGTCACCACATTTTTTGAAATTGAAGTATTCCCTTGTTTTGTGAAAAATTAATGAAAATTCCTTTTTTTCTGCTGGGAATCATTATTACACCTGCCACACTAGCAGAAGTATTATTAACCCCATTTTGTTGAAAAGGGTCATACACACAGCAATTTTTTTGCATTATTATCTTTGTGGTAGATCTATAGGCTGGTGATATTTGCAAATAACATGGATGTTATTTGCATCCTGTTCTACTGATTGGCTGTAACATAGCCAATTACAGGGCGAAATGGTTTTAATTTTGATGTCAATGTGTGTTGATGTATCGTCACATAATTCTTTTAAAATACATTGAAATTTGCACGATAACAATTTAATTGCATTTTTTCCAAGTTGTTAACATTTTTATACACATTTTGGTAACTAACATTAACCCTAACAGTAACGCTAGCTGAAAGCCCTAAACAATATGCAACCAACCCTATTCTGTGCGAGCATGGTGCTCAATTCTAAGGTGTGACCATGTGAATAACGTGGAACTGATTGGCCGTCACATAACCAATCATATGTTTCTAGGTGTGCATAGCATCAGCAATATTCACAGCAGTATACACTTCCAATTCTGTATGCATCACACCCAGCATAGTAGACACTTGGTAATTTAAATGATAGCTAGTAAATTCTGAATTTGTATTTGGTGGTGGCTGTGTATGCCTGTGTTTTTCAGATGTTAGATGTTGGAATGCTGTACTTCGGCATTTTTTATCAACTTCTCGGAGCTGTAGTTTGGTTTCTTTGTTTCAACACGCTGCACTGTGAGCTTACAACCACAGAACCATCGTTGCAGTCCTGTCCGAATATATCTTTTAAATGTCAGTTACTGGAACCGGGACAGTATCCTTGAACTATCAGTGTAGACATCTGTTGTTTTTTGCACTTATCCGTAGCACAAGTGATGTCACCAGTGTGATTGTAAATCTGTAGTTGTTAATTTCTGTGCTTATGCCAGTTGCGCAATGGATTAATGAAGAGGTACAGAATGCATCGTAGCGTGTTATGTGGTATAGGGATTAGTATTGCTATTTGTGCATAGTTACTGACTGTGTTAGAATACGTCAGGGAGTTGTAATTTATAAACTGTGTTATTTTTACAGTGCTGTGCAATACAAGTTTTCTGTGTGCAGTTGTTTACCGGTATGTCCTGTGTATGTCACATTAGTTAATAGTTACTGCACTGTATCAAGTTATATAAATGCATCATCAAACTTCTTTTAATGCAGAGTAGTTTTATATACTTGTTCCATTTTTCAGACCTTTTCTTGTGATTTTGAAGTTTTGGATTTGTAGGATATTTCTCGTTTATGGTATAGTTTTGAAGTTTTGCAGGAAAATGTTCTATCGTTTAATTGAATCGTGTGATGGTTCTGAATTTTGTACGGTGTGTTAGTAATTCAGCATTTGCAATTTGTATCAATTGTCATCATTTTGGTCATGTATCTCTGTGTTTGAAACAATTTAAATTGGATTTCCTGTTTGTTTGGAAATTCATCTGGTTCATTGCATTTCATTGATTGTCTTTTAGTTTATTTCCGTTAATGGTTGATAGATACTACTGTTCTGATCCAATAATTGATGAGTCAACTCAACGAGAAGAAGGGTGTTCAGAGAGCTATCCTTATGTAGAAGGTGCTTGAATAATGTTTTATTGAGTAATGGTAGTAAATGATACATATTGTAAATCCATTACTCTAGAGTTTAGATTTTTTTCAATATTTATTACTCAGTACCTAAAAACTTTGATACTTTTTATCTCCATTAAGGAGTCAGCCTGTTTAGCCATGTCATTTATTTTTGGGGGCCTATCTTTGACCAACCCTTGTTGCTATGGCAATGAAATATGAGACAAAATTAAGTATAACTCAGATTGTATAAGAGATATCTTTAAGATTTTTGCATCTGATGGTGGGTTTTTGGAGACAGGCTGTTGGATGAGGCCAATCTAATTCTACTATGACCGACCCCTGTAGCCATGGCAACGAAATTTGAGAGAAAATGGGCATTGTCTGGCGAAATTCGTATACAAGCACTCAGCTTGTATACGAATTATATCCAATATCTTTTTGTCCAACCAAGGATTTTAGGGGACGAGCTATCAAATGAAGCCAGTCTAATTTTACCACAACTGACCCTCGTTGCTGTGGTACCAACATTTGTGAAATTTGGCCAAAAATTAATAGAAGTGGTAGGTCCACTAGTAGTAGTAAGGTGGTGGTGCACCTTCTAGTTAACTACTGTTTTTACGTTGTTAATTGCTAACTGGTAAAGTTGTGCACTAATTCATCGAAGGACCCAGTACTGTTAATTGAGCCATTTGCAGATTGTGATCTGAATGTATTTTGATGTGGTTTAGTTTGTGTTTCATCAGCTTCTTTTAGTTGAATTTTTCCAGCTTAGGTAGGTTACTCCAGATTAGGCTGGCTTACGAAACTAAACTTTTCATGAAATTTTTACACAGAACTGAGAACTTGTTCGCTTAGAATTCCTTTCGTCTTCCTGTTGCCATCATACCAACAGTATCAGAGCACTGAAGATAGGTGCATTTTAGTGGGATTATGTTGGCTGTTGTGGCACTGATTTCTGCTGTAGCCTACATGCTGCTGCTGCTGTTGTTAATGTTTGTTGCAGTTGATTGTTTTCCAGTCAGTGGCATCTGCTGCAATGGCCATGTCCACACGGGCTCGTCTGTCGGCTTCAGGCGCAAGCTGCCATGCAAGTGGACGTTAGTGCACTCACGTGTCATCATTATCTGTCCCGATGCTATAGCATAGCATGGGACAGATTATAAAATCACTTCCGTCATTCTGTCATTTTGTCTGTAAACACTCTTACGGCCGCAATGTCGATTTGATTTTGATGACATTTTGCACAGTCATTCGGGGCCCGAAAAGTAAAATCGAGTTTGTTTGGGATAAAAAATCTGATAACTCCTTCCCCTATTTTACTTCCAATTTTAACCCACGTAATGCATTTTCAATGGGAAGGTTCTTGTACCACAGTAGAAAATCCTGTGGGCTTATAGTGGCGCTTAATAGCTCAAAAAGCAGGTCTCGGTGGCCGCTACGGGCACAAAAAAGCAAAATGATCTAATCCCCCATTGTGAGTTCTCAGCCCCCAAAATTGTGATCACTGCATTTTCAGTGGAAATAAGCTCATCAGTTACAGCTGTGTCACAAACGATCAACGTTTTGCGACATAGAGTCGCTTCTGTGCAGATTATTTCAACAAAACAGAAATAATATTCACTACAGTATTTATTTTACACCTGTGTATAAAAAAGGTAACAAAATGCCAGAAATTTAAAAAAATAAACGAAATGTCAATCTCAAATTATATTTGTGTTCGCCAGAGGGTGCTACCTGCATATGCATTATTATTTTTTATATTAAATTTGTTAAGCTACTGCATGTACTGTTATTTTACATTTGCATACGTAGAACTACATTTTAAGTCTATACCACAAATCTCATAGGATTTCTTTGCATTTTTGAACGTCTGTGTAGTTAATCGTGACCTTACAGATCGCTGACACCACAATTGTAAATATCTACGCTCAACTAGTTACACTGTACGCTGGCCTTGTGGACGTGCACCATGAAGTAAGAGCGAGATACCCCGTTTACATGATCAGGCAATCATCAAGCAAAAATCGAGCAAACATCAAGCAAATATGAAGCATGCATAAAGCATAGCCTACATGAAGCAAACATCGAGCAAACATCGCACGTGTATTTTGAATGCATTTGCTTGATGTTTGCTTGATTGTGTAAATGGGGTATAGTGCTGAAATGCGACAGCTATAGTGTGGCAATGAGACAGATACCTTGTTCCACCGAACATATTTCTAGTTTATAATCAGATAGTTAACAAGATGTGTGAACTTATTGCACTTATGCTGGAGTCACTGTAGCAAGCTGTGTTTCTGTTATACCTAACACCCATTGATCATTTTTTGCTAAATGTCGGTAACAACAGTTGTCGTGAAATGAATATCTTATAGTGATGTCTTTACAATTTGGCAATCCACACTGTAACTGTAACAGCTTTGAACCATTTCTGAGTATCTTACTCTTATCAGGTGAATGCAGCAAGTTAATGCGTTTTCATTGCTAGGTAGCCGTGCCATCCATTGGCCAGGATAAAAAATAGATCAGAAATATGCACCTGGTGTCTCGCATAGCTTTACTGTTATATATCTTATCGATTATTTGTGTTGATCGTTTCTTCCTATCTGCTGATGGTATTGAATGGGTGACAGGAGGAGTACTACGCTCATAAAAATTTGGCTTCAACTTCAAGATTTCTTGCATGATATGTGTATTTGTGTTGATTATTAAATGTACAAGTGTTGTGGTTCTTTTTAGGAGTGGTAAGAAGTTTAATGTTGCCTTGCTGTTGTCAATATTCGTTGGATGGCTTGGCATTGATCGTTTTTACCTCGGATATCCTGCTCTTGGTTAGTGTCAGTGTTTTTACGCACGACAGCAGGTACTGCTATAGAGCATCTTAGCCATCGCAATTCTGTCTGTCCGTTTATCTGTTTGTCACATGGGTGGATCAATCCAAAATGGTGCAAGCTAGGTTCACCAATTTTTCATTGTCGATTGCCTGGAAGACTGTGGTGTCAGGATCCGTAGAGCTTTTCCATAAATTCAAAAGGGGTCACCCCAAGCGAGGGCGCTAAATGACAGGCTGAGCGAGACCAGTTGCGCCCTTTGGCGAGTGTAAACGAAACATCATTGCTGGGATCAGTGAGCTTAGATTTTGTTCGCACCGGGCCTTCAAACATGCACCTCTGTCGCACGTACCCTTTTGCGTTATGTGGGCTTTTCTTGTATTCATTCTCACTGCTTCTAAGAAATCTTATCCAGGGAATGTTTATTGATGCTTGTATTAATTATCTAGTAGTGCAAACAAATGGTGTGCTTACCATATATATAATTTCTTTCACTGCACTGCATCACTTTCCAATGTCTCTAATAATTTGTGAATATGTGTGTTACTAGCAACTACTTTCTTAAAAAACATCACATTTACCTTTCCTCTGTCTGTTGTTGAATAGCCACTTCCAGTTATTATTTTCTGTTATCCATATGATACATGTGTTGTGTACTTTGTGGTATGAAAGTATACTTGTTAAAATATGAAAATTCCAAAAAAAATAAATGTCAGAAAAATGTTGATTTCACATCCAAATTCCTTGGTATTGTATTTTTATAATTTTTCTGCATTCACAGCCTTGTATGATTTGTTTATCAAATGTTTTATGTTATTTTAGGATTGCTGAAGTTTTGCACATTTGGTTTTATGCTGATTTGGACATTGGTCGACATTCTTTTGATAGCATTGCAGGTATGTACATTCACTGCATGTCGTTTTTTGTTATTTTTTTATAGTGCGTCCATAATACTTTTTTGCATGCTGATTACAGATGATCAACTCTTGATGCCGGTGGTTGGACAGCAGAAGGGTCATCTGTAAAATTATGTCATCCAGCATTTCTTAGAAGTTCACTTTGTGGGACTTGGATTAGCCTGGAGCAACCCCAGAACAATTGGCCAGTTAAACAAAACTGGAAAGCAGCAACCACATAGAAGATTAATGACCAGTAATCAGACCACACACAGCAGAGTACTGCTAGTAGCAGAAGAACCTATGATTCAACCTGATTGTAAATGTCTTTCTAGCCCTTCATAATCCAGCATTTGACATATGTGGCAATTTTAAGCTCTGTTAAAAACTTACCATTCTCCCAAGCGGGTGGCTCAATATTTCAATTGGCTTCTGATTCACTATCGATTTAGAGGCTGTGGGCTTGACTGCTGCCTCATCTGATACCAAGTAACAACTCTGGGCAAATTGTTCACACCCATGTGTTTCTGTCACCAAGGTCTATTTTGGTACCTGCCAAGGGGCATTGATGCTCTGCAGTTCTGAAGATAACTGAAGTTTGGCGTCACACTGGCCATACGTCATAGTCTCAACGGTCCATCCACCTGCGGGCTTATTTGTCTTGACAGAGAAATGAGCATTTTGCCTGTACTGTATATAGAGAAAGACCCACTTTCCCTTTACCTGCAGTGCATTAGAAGTTTCCATATGTTTATTTGCCATTCGAGGCAACAATAAAATGACAGACAGACAAGAGACATACAGTGAAACATTTATATATTTTTGGCTCTGTGTGCATGTATTTAGATTGTTGGTCCTGCCGATGGATCGGAGTATGTGATCGACTACTATGGACCAAGTCTGGTGCGCATAGACTCTGACAACATGACTTACGTTGTTCCACCTGGTTCCACATTATGACGTCTTTGTCTGTATTCACTATCATTCACCATGAGGCAGCACTATCTTGTGATTGCAACTCCAGCCAGTCTGTAAGGCCCTACCATGGAAGGAAGTTGTTTGTCAGAATGTTGTATTCGTTTTGTGTGATTGTTATTGTATCATAGAGTTTGAGTTGAATGCTTTATGACTGCAGAGATTTGGTTATGTAAAGTGTAATAATTACCTGGTGATGCATGGCAGTACACAGCCTGATGGTTGCCAACTCATTTATTAGACATGTCTACTTTCATGGCTGACAGAAGGTCTCTTAAATACTGGGTGAAGAATTTTTTGACATAAGTTTGACAGAAGTTGGGTTTTAGCCCCAATGTTTGTACTCATGTATCGAAATTTGCATCACCATATGCACAGGATGCAGTGGTGATTGCCGATGTTATTGTACCATCACAAATTCTTTGTCATTATCGAGTGACATTGCAAAATTATGGTTAGTTACAGCTTACGGGGAGCTGGCCTAGGTATGTTTTTGGCTAAAGTGGTTTCGACCTTTGTGCATGGGGATACGATGTTTATTTATCACCAACGCTGAGTGATGCCTGCTATTTGTTAAGTTATCAGGAAGTAATAGTAGATGGTCATTTAATGCAAGACCATTTAGCTAAATATCAAACTTATAGTTAGATCTGTTGAACATGTCTTGTATGCCGAATATGTTGATTGTAGCTTAATACCATTACATGTTTCACCATTCACTCACAACAAAATTTGCAACAAGACAATCGCTTGTTGTGGCAGAATCAAGCAACAATAACGTATTTCATTAATTTTCATTTTTGTTTGATTTTGACTCCAAGATGATGACATAGTTAACGTCAAACGGGTCATGGTGCCAGTGGTGTTGGAACAAATCAACATTGAGGGGGTTGGGAGACAACGTGGAGCCCAAAGCCCAAAAAGGGGAGTTTTTTGAGAGGTGTGGTAAGACCCCACCACTACCCACCAACTAATGGTCTGGGGGAGTGCTGTAAGTTCTGGTCCTGATGCCACGAGTTTTGGTGCATTTTGAGTTCTTCAGCTGAGCTCTGCTGCAGTTCAGCTGTGCAAAATTGCGTTTGACTGTCAATCAGCTGATAAACTTGGCAAATTATTACGGGGGCAAAAAGATACTTTTGTTGCCATGGTTTCAGCATTGCAGTGGCAAGCGCCCTCAATTCCCCCACAGTTCTGACGCCCCTGCATGATGAAGTTCCAATTTTAACGTCGCATTCTGAGCTGAGATCAGCTTAACGCCAAAGCATTTTGCTCGCGACGTAGGGCTATTTCTTCTGTGTTGCAGCGTCATATAGTCAGTTATTGTGTAAATAATTGTTCAACGTGGCTGATGTGAATAGTCTTTTTATCACCGAGTGAAGCAACTAAAGATAACATCATTCACCGGCTGTTTTAGCAGCTAAGTAACTACTTTTGCCCAAATCGCAGTGAAAAAAAAATATCCGCAGGACAGTAGACACTGCATAATGGATAGTCCTATTGAATGATTCGTGTGTTTGGTTTTCTTGACAAATAGTCTGTATTGCAGTCCCGGGATCCCGGCCGTTTTCGCCAATCCCGAATCCCCATTCCCGGGATTAGCGGCGTCTCCATCCCAGAATTTTGGGATTACAAAAAGTCGTTAAAATTGCATTTTTTTCGAGCGTTAAATGATAAAAGTAACAATTCTAGAGGTCTCATGAATAAAATATTTTATGCACGCTATAGTACTACTCCTTGTGCACTGTAAATTGTATTTTGAATGTCACAGTCACTAATTATAGCCTACCGTTCTGACATACCTTTCTTTCTGCTTTGCGGATTGTCAAAGCTTTTATTAAACGAATATTTGATTTGATGACTAGTCTACCACAGCGGCCCCTATTGTGCATGAAATAAGTCTGCTGTACGTAGATATCAAAATAACGACCAATCTGTTGCCTAAGCCTAATCCCAAAACGGGATCCCGAGATTACAAATTTCTCAATCCTGGATCCCAGGATTGAGAATTCAATCCCGCTGTTGCATCCACTAGGCCGTAGGCGCATCACTGCATTCAGCTCATTTAAAGTATGTACCGATAGATACTGAGACGTTCTCTTAGGACGATCACTTATTTCTTCCTTAATTTTCGTTTTTATTTGTCTTTCCTTCCCCGGCTTTACTGCTGCCGAAAAATGTTCGAAACGCGATTTGGTGTATGCTGTGCATTTCTGTGGTGAATCTGACGTTTAATTTCCACGTCAGTGAACAGTTTTTTGTCAGCCACTGACAGTCAGCGATGAGGGGGCATTGCAGGCTCTCCCCCCCCCCAAACACGCCGCTGCAAATGGATGCGTGTGTTGTGTTCACGCTCTACGGCTATGCTGTCTTCTGAGGTGACAAAAACGAACATGCCACGCGAGTGTTTTTATGTGCGACAGCAGCTACTGTTGTAGCGCGTCTTAGCCATCGCAATTCTGTCCGTCTGTCTGTCGCACGGGTGGATTAGTCAAAAACGTTGCAAGCTCGGATCACCAAATCTTCACCGTCGGTTACCCAGAAGACTCTATTTTCATGATCCATAAAGCTTTTTCATAAACTCCACAGGGGTCACCCCCAGCGAGGACCCTAAATGAGAGGGGTGGGAAAAATTTGCGATTCTCAGAAACGGTGCGAGATAGGGCCTAGGTTACTAATAATCACTAATAGGAAGTCATACACTGGCTTTTGATTAGCACCGAAAGCAATGACCTTGTATGACCTTGAACGCCAAAATAGAGGTTTTTATAGATTTTTTGGCTGCGGCATACATTTCAAGAGCGAATTGTGCCGAAATCAATAGAGATAGACCCGCACAACCTGCGTATGAAACTTTCAGGATTAAACGTAGTTTTCACTAGTCTACATTTTGCCCCCCGTACGGGGGCGTCAAACTTGGGCACCCCCTTCAAAATACTCACATTCGGCCACTTATACGGCAACAGCCACGCGAGAAGGTGGCGCCATCTGGCGTATGTGAATGCATCGTTGCCAATGTCAGTTGCTGGGATCGACGAGCTTGATTTTGTTTGCAGTGGGCCTTCATACATGCACCGCTGTCGCGCGTTCCCCTTTGCGTTAGCTAGGCTTTCTTGTTTCAGCTAGACAGTGAGTTTCGTTGACTGTGTTCACCGGCGCATGTCCGCACTAACAGTAGCCTACTGTTGAACGTGTGCCGCGAATAGATTCGATTTTGGGTGTTTTCGTCGCATAACCGCGCAATGTGACACTTGTTCTAATTGCGCTATAAAATGATCTTACTGAACTGAACTGAACCTTATATTGCGTTGTTTATCGTGAAGCAGCGGCGCCAATACATTTCATTATTATTTGAAGGGGGCGAATATGTAGGGGCGAAATTTTATCTGAAGGCAGACTGACTACGTGGACACATTTCTCCCCGGTAGACTTATGTTTATTGCGGAAGGAAAATTGGTCAATATTTAGCTAAGATAGACCATGGACAAAATGCAGCAGCTTAGTTTTTTGCCCACCCTGTCTGCCCTAGAGAAGCAATACGAACGCAAAACTAAGAGTGCTAGCAAGGAGAGAAAATAGTAGGCTTAACGCACAAAGAATTAGGGGAAAAAACTATAAACATTATCAAAAATTGGTGACGATCGGTTCAGGGTTTTGGAAATTGGTTGAGGGTCAAATTTAGACCTTTCCCATAGACTCCCCATGATGGTCGACCTTACAACACTCACACTACCATGTGAGGTGTGACAATACGTGCAACGACTATAGTGCTCAAATGCTGCGTTGATTGATAGCCTGATATTGATTGATAATAGTAATGTCAGGTAACCTAGCCTTAGGCCTATAGTTTATACGGCTCTCGTCGATAGACTTCCGTGATCACGGCCCGAGTCGGTGAACGGCCTACTCAGCTAGGCCTACTCGGATATAATGAGTCTACGGTTGGTAGGCTATAGGGGCCTAGTGTATGACAAGCTTTGTAACAATAACATTGTAGCAAAAATCTGCAGCGATTGCTGAGACGGTCGCTGTATCTGTATGGTCGATTCCGCTGGACCCCGTGCTGCAGTGCGGAAGCCGACTGTGGGCCTACTTGCGAGCTTGTAAGCTACTCTTGACCGGGCGCCGGCTGGCTTTTACCAAGCTACAGCGTTGATAAACACTGAAGCCGCTAGTAGGCCTACTGCAGCGGAGTGTCGGTCACTAACATCAGTAGATTTCGACCGTTTGCGAACCCTGAGAGCTTTAGTTCGGCGTCTTTGTTCTTAACAGACTGCAAGCTTGAATAATGCCGTTCCAGGTCAGTTTCAGTAACTGTGGGCGTGCTTTTCAAACTTGTAGCCTATATGTCAAGCACGTGGTTGCATTCAGTAGTGAGATGGTTTCTGTTTCTTATATTCTTAACCGTCTTATAATCTTAAGTACCGCGTATAACGGTTAAACTAGCATTCTCATAACAAATAGATATAGGCCTACACTGCGCAATGCTGAGCTGATTAAGCAAATTATGTGGTCATCCTTATAGGCCGCATTATATGTATCTTGCCCGTCCGTCCGTCTTCCCACACGGGCTCGTAAATCCTGTTGTAAAACAAAAAGGCCGAAAATGCATAGAAAAGCTTGAATCTGTGTGCACGTTCGCCGGGGTGAGACGTCGTGTCATTTACAGCTCACAAGATCATTAAGGTGAGGTGTGTCGGCCGCGTAATATGTCGCCATAGTTATCGGTGAAGGCATTTTCGGGTCGTCGGTCCGAAGTTGTCGGCACTAGGCCTATGACACTGGGCGAGTTTCATTTTGTCGTCGTATTTGAGCCTCAATAAATAAGATTAACTCTTAGCTGTAGGCCTAAGTCTTAAGTCCTATTGTACTGCCTTCCATCTTCATATCAAAGATTCGTCATGTCCGGCAGTCGTCGGATGCGACGTCAGCTGCAAGCATTTTGTGTCATCTCGTGTGGACTGTTGTAACGCCGTGCTGGCTGAGTCGCCAAGAGTTCAGACAATTTGCATAGACCATGCAGAGAGCGATGAATTCGGCTGCCCGCGTCGTCAGTAACACAGCGATTGTCGCGACTGCTAGTGCACGATGAGCTCCACTGGTTTCAAGTCACTGATCGAGTACGATTCAAGCTCCAGTGCTCGTGTAGACCCTATCGATGTCTCCATGGAACTGCTCCGCCGTACTTGGAATTCGCTGCCTGACGGCCGACGTGGCCCAGACAGAACTGAGTCTCAGGCCCTTCAAACGTCAGCTGAAGACTTAATTTTTTAAAGTTTTTTTGCGAAATACTGATGAGTTTGACTGGCGGTGTGTCACTCATACTGGCCGATGCTTGGTGTCCGTTAAAACCTTTTGACTTTTACGCGCGAGAGTAGCATAGCTATAGCGCGTATTAGCTACGGTAATTTAGTCTCTTTGTCTGTCTTGTTGTTAGTTTGTTTGTTTGTTTGTTCATTTGTTCAAAGAAACATTTAATAAAACAATAACAATGCTCAGCAGAACTGGAGCACGCAAGGCATAAAAATGCACTACTGCGGCCCAAAAACTGTCAAGGCACACACATGTCACCAGCCATAATACATCAACATACAAACTATTCAGAGACTATAAAAACTACCATAAAAACACGAACACATTATCTAAAAATCAAACCTACACAATCAAAGTTCACTTGCTCAATGCATCGCTTTAACGCTAAAAACGAACTGAAGTTAACACTGGCTGGAAGGTCATTCCACACACTTATGACACGTTCCGTGAAGAAATTTGCCCGTATACTTAGGTTATAATGGTTTTTGTACAGTTTATATATATGTCCCCGAGTAACAGTACATGGACTAGGAGTGAAAGACACCAGACTCAACATCAGTCAGACCAAACAGAATCTTGTAACAGTAGCACAAATCAGTGCGCAGCCTCCTCAATTCTAGACAATGTTGTCTGTCACGGCCCGGTACCGATTCAAACGTAGGTGAGATAAAGACTTCAGGTTTTCACCGTATGATAGCTTAGAGTCTCTAGTACTTCATGACAAAATTTCATGTTGCTGGGTGAAGGGGGAGGCTCTTTAGTGGTATATCATCATCGATGATCTTGAATGACCTTGAACCCAAAAATACGGGTTTTAGTGATTTATGCTATTTTTGGCAGCAGTAGAGTGAACTGCGACGAAATGGTTGGAGATAAGCCAAGATTACCTGCGAACAGGAACTGCGATAGGCCCTCGCGCGTCTCGTGAGCATTAGCTGAGATTTCTTGTTTTTGTTGATGAAGACCATCGACCATAAACTGTGTTCCACAAACATTGGCGATTGGCGAATGAGTACTGTTGAGAACGATGCGATGCTGCAACTGCGGTCTGGAACAACCGACGAGAGCCAAGAGCGGGGTGGGGTTTGGAGTTTAAAGGTCGAAAAAGGTCGCTTCAAGGTCAAATATTTCAAGTTAGTGCATGGCGCCGGTGAGTCAGTGCACCGTGAACGATCGAGTAAGTCCAGCACATGTACAGCTTATGGACGATTCCAGGACGCCTCGGGCTAGCATTTGATAGCCGTTATCACTGCAGACGTGGGCTTGACGTCATTGCCTGCAAGACGCGCCTGACTGCTATGTGGGCGCCGCTGCGCTGGGAACTGTCGGATGGGAACGCAGCAGCTGCAGCCGTAGCAAACTACAACTGCTTGTTTTCACTGCTCGCTGCTGACTGTCGATCGCTGCTATAACTATTGATGCGGACCAGAAGTGTCGGCCTAAGCAACCGCTGGCTGCGCTGCTGTGCTGCGTTGCTTATAGATACTACGCAGAAGTGCAGCCGCAGAAGCGCCGGCGTGCTTCCGCTTCCAGATGTCTTAAGTTTAGCCACTTGCTTCGAGACTGTCCGTCCTCCGAGTTTTAGACTGTTAAAAGGTTGCAAAACAAGTTACCTCAGTGCGTCGGCGTAGGATTTTCAAATCCGCAAAGATACAGTAGCCCCTTCAGTTGATAATAAAATGTGGCGACACAGCAGTACTGCACTACGTAGCCTTTCTGTTGTTGCTGTTTTTGCAGTTCAAACAACAACGACGAGTGCCGACGACAAAATGATGACAGAAAAGAACGTTACTGTCAATTCGACACCGCCGCCGTTGCTGCTGCTGCTGCTCATGATGCTGCTGCGACGCGGGCGATGTGTGCTTTTGCGCGGGAGTATGATTGCCGCACAGAATCGCTGGCAGTGCACGGATGCAGGTGTATGACGGTTATGACCGACCACCTTGTCGCTGATGCTGCTAGCTGCAACTTCTGAATGGCAGTTACTATTGCCAGAGCAAGTGCAACCAACGGCGTCGTGGGTTATTAAAAAAGTAAGCGAGGCAGAAAGTTGCAAATTTTCGACAGCAGAGATTATGGGTGCTCAAAATTTCAAATTTTGCCACTAAATTATCCCAAATTGGGAATTTTCAGCCTCAAATTTTGCATTTGTGGACGAAGATTTTCTGACAAGCAGATTTCACGACAGCCCAAAATTGGGAGGGCGGGGGCAATTTCCACGGCGCCACTGGCTGCTGCGTCTTTGCACGCAGCATGGCGTCTGCATTCCAGAACTCGCCATGCAGCGCGACAGTTTTTGCAGCGATTCCATTGCGCAAATAGATAGAAGCACTAGGAAACTGTAGACAGACAAGACAGACAAACAAACAAGCATAGGCAAAGACATAGTCGATATTATTTGGCCAAGGCAGTTACTGTTTCCTGTCGTGGTTGTAGTCTGGGGCAGAGCCAAACGTACGTGAGGCCGGCCGGAGCTGTAAACTTGTCCGACCGGCAACCCAATAATTTTTAAGGGGTAGAAATTCCGCTCCTTATTTGACTGAGATTTTGACAGAATCTTACTAAGCAATTAATTTACTTTTTACAACAGCTGTCGATGATGCTGTTTTGAAAGCAAGTGATCGAGTGATGTAGGCCTAAATTTACTGCCGGTATACTAAGCTGCCGATATTAAAAGCAACTGATAGGCCTAATCTTCCGTAGTCAAAAAACGCGCGTTGTTGGTTGGATATATAGGCGCCTCAGGCGGAGAAGTGTGACGTGTGTACGAAGTCAGTGTACGCGGCGGAGCGGATGGAAGCCGGCGGACGCATCTTCCACAAAATGTGCTTCAAATGTAGCGTCTGCAAGAACTCTCTCAAGTAGGCCTAAGTGTTCAGTTCACGTCACTGCTATGCAGTGACGTGAAGTATAGCTCAATTGCATAGATTAGTCCAGTGCCCGATTGGCAATTGATGACTGGTGACAAAAAAGGTAAAGGTAAAGGTGGTGTAGCCTAGCCTACAGCCCTTAGTAGGAAACCGATCACAGAGCTACGGAGCGTCACCTGCCGTATTGGGTTACACAGTGTTAGCTGTCACCCGACACAGGCGAACGAACGCGCCAGTCTTAAACCCAGTCAGACAGGCCGGGTTTACCTATCGCGGATAGATGGAAGGCTGAGTTGACCTTGGTGTGGGTTATATACCGAGATAGTTTGCCTGTCTGTAGACAATCACCCGTCCAAGTAATAGCTTAACCACGATAATGACCCGCCCGCCAGTCGAACCCACGTACGATCCTACCCTTACAATACCAAGCCACCCAAAATCCTAACCCGGTGCGTCTTAACGTGGACAGATGCATGGCTGTAGGCCCCTATTGCCCCCTAATTATGTTGTCAAGCATCTCACGTACGTGGCATTTCCGCTAAGTCCGCCAGCATTCATGATGGATAACGGCATGCATCGATTTTTTATGCGGCCGTCCTAAAAGCAGCATTATGCCTCTTGACTGTCCGTTTGTCCGTCTGTCTGTAATACCGCCCGTGCACATGCTAGCCTACTAGGCCCTATTTTGAAAAACAAACAGGCGTAGAAAAATCAAAATTGGTATGAACGTTCTCCGGGCATGCATGCAGTAGTAATCGCTACGTCAGTTTTCAGTTCAGAACGTGAAAAGGTAGTGCGGCGCTTGCTGTTGAATGTTGATCTTTGTTTTCAGTACCAATGTACATGTACCAGTGCATCTAAAGTGATTGCCTGCAGTGCAAAGGCTCGTCCGCGAAAACACTGGCGTCATGACAGTATGCCTAAAAAGGCCTTGTTAAGAACTTAAGAAATTGTCTTCGTCGTAAAATGTCCTTACAAATATTCCAAAATCTGTTGCGTAAATTCCTACTGAGGCGAATTTCAGAGCAAAATCGTAGTTACGAGAGCGCTGAAAGTGCAGGACTGGAAAATGACGGACTACAGCACAAGGCAGGACGATGTACAATGTACATAAGTTTTCTGTCCTTGCGGAAGACTTCTTGGTAAATTGTCTAATAAGCCTACATGTACTCGTGTGTAGAGTAACTGGTAGTGGCATTTTGTTGACAGGCTGAACAACTACGCGCAGGCGGAAGGCATTCTGTACTGCAAGACGGACTACCAGAAGCAGGTGCTTGCGAAGAACACGCAGATCTCGGCCTGAAGTCACCACGTTCTACACACGATGCTGCGTTTAATTGAACTGCCGCTAGCGTTAGACAGTTGCCTCCTCACCAATGCAACTTGATTTTGCGTGCAACACTAATGCAATGTTGGAATAGCGTAAACGGTCAGGATTTATTTGACGTAGAGACTAGAATATTGATAATAGTCTCACTGCTGAAATCTAGTCGTTAGGCCAGAAAGCAGAAATACAATGTTAGACTATTGTTAACTGTTTACATATAAGTTAATTTATGGATTGTTATGTTAATCGAGCAAAGTAGGCCTACACTGACATTAATTTATTTGCTTTATGCATTTAAACTCTGAACTCCAAACTAAACAATTTGCTTCGTCCAGAAATATGCAAAAGTCTGGCACTAACGTGCAACAACTCTATTGCAAAGTACAGTTAACATTGTACACTTTCTTGCACTGTATTTTGCGAATTACAGTATTGCCAATGGTAGAATCTGCATTTGTCAGACCTTTCTTAATTTGATATTAAGTGATGTACTTTCATAATGCTTCATCTCCTTAGGACACAAAGCTAGCTCAGTATTTGAACAGAAAAAAACATCCAACAACAAATGACTTATTTAGACCTACTTCAGGCTACTTGACTTTATATCTTAAAATAAGATAAAAATCTGCATTATCGCATAAACCACTGAACAAACACTTATATTAATGACATACAACTAAATTATGGAATTATAAAAAAAACAACAAATGAACGGTATTATTAAACTTGGCGTACAACTTAATCTGTTATGTGTTTCTGTGTTGTATATATCTGCCGGTTTTTCATTCCTCAAGTGGGCTCTGGTTAGCGGTGGCCACCTCACGTAGAAACTGTTCCTTGAGGTTCTTGACGTACGCCCGCAGACTGTCGGGGTCGAGCCTGGAATGGACGGCGGTCTGCTGCAGCCGCTTGCCCAGCTTGTAGACGGCTCGCTGATGCTGCATTTCCTTCGTAATCACGTGACTCTTCTGTCCACACCACAGTAGTACATGACACCGAGGCGTATTTGCTTATCAGAATAACTTCTAAAGATAAAAGCACTTATCTTAGCGGCCATCCATCGACTGCCGGACTAGCAAACTGGACCCACAGATTTATCACCGCACCAATCAACCACACGAGACCTTAGCCAACAAGCCCTTAAGCTGCTACTCATTTCTCGGCCCACTAGGGTAGGAGGCTGAGTTGCGTGGGCACACAGTAGGTTAGCAACTCAACAGTTACGAGTCCAGTATTCTACCATTAGACCATCTGAACCTACCAATAGCGACATCGATCGTCATCAAAAAATAGCCGTAAGCTCACTGAGTGCAGGTGCCTGAGGCCTTGCTGACTAGGCCTATTCTGATCCATGGAAGTACAGGGTGCGGCAGAAAAAAGTGGACCCCTAAATTTTTTCGCCGTTTTCTCAGCAACCGTTTGGTATTTTAACATGAAATTTTACAGCTTTATTTACTGAAACATTCTACATCTAACTGCCAAGTAAAATGTGATTCTGTTGAAAACGACGAAGTTATAGACTTTTTAACATGACCGTCTACCGATTTTTCGGCATTCAAAAATGTTCGTGCTAAAATTGCTATTTAATTTTCAAAAACTGGTTACACGTTACTGCCGATGGCGTCACAGCGACGTTTTGATAAACAGCAATTTATATTGTTTATAAATTACCACTAAATTATCGTTCCTTTAAAGCAATCGCCGGCTGCCCACCGAATTCATCTTTCAGCAGGACGGCGCGCCGGGAGCGTCAGCACACACAGCGCGCAACGCCGCGCAGCGCACAGAACTGGCTGCGGGCCAGCTGTCCAGATATCATCACAAAAGACCAATGGCCTCCAAATTCATCGAATATAAACCCAATAGACTATCACATATGGGGTGCAATGTTGGAGGGTTACTGCAAGCTTAAAACAAAGCTGAAAACAAACGCCAAACTCAAGGAAGCGCTTCAGGTTATCTGGGGCAACCTGCCACAGGAACCGATCGACAAAACTCAAATAAGGCGACTGGAGGCTGATGTTGTAGCTTGGAGCTGGCGGTGAACACTTCGAACATTTGCTTTGACAATGAAATTCTGGCATTTGATCATTATTTAACTGAGTTGTTTCAACGATGTTATTAAATTGGTGTTGTAGCCAGAACATTTTTGAATGCTGAAAAATCGGTTGGCGGTCATGTTAAAAAGTTTGTAACTTCGTCGTTTTTTAACAGAATCAAATTTTACTTGGCAGTTGAACGTAGAAGGTTTCAGCAAATAAAGCTGCAAAATTTCAAATTAAAACTCTAAACGGTTGCTGAGAAAACAGCAAAAAACTTTAGGGGTCCACTTTTTTGCCACACCCTGTAGAAATATTTATAATAATTTATAGCTCCGTGATTCCGATCCACATGATGTCCAGGTAACAGTTTAGACCTCAATACAGGACAGGATAATGCAGAGATAGATAGTATCTTTCTCCAAAATACAACACATGCGACTAGGCTAATTAGTAGCATTAGAGCTTAATTTAACTATATGTGCTATATAAATTCACATCTTACTTACATAAGACAGTGGGCACAACAGTGAGCATACACAGCTAAACAAAACGCAATGAGTTTAGTACAAAAGTGAGCAAATATGGTACCTTTTGTTGTTCCGTAATCAGCTGACTTATCTGTTTTGCGTCTTCGATAATTTCACGAGGCAGTGTTGACACTTCTGCCAAGCGAATGCCTTGCATACAGTCAGGTACAGTCATTCTGTCAGTCAGCTTTCATAAGAATTAACACATAATTATTACAGAAATGCTTGTAACATCTGCGAAATACAACTTTAATACATCATAGAGAAGAGGAACTTATGAAGCATATTTAGGCAAATTTTTCCACATTAAGGCGAGGTCCCTATCTCCTATATTCATTTGCTGAAGAGACACATTACACAGGCCTGATATCTTTGCAAAACAAGAAATATGAGCTAATGCTCACGAGATGCGCGAAAGCCTATATAGCAGTTCCGGTTCAGTAGTTTAGCTGAAAATTGGGGTGTTCACGCAAAGTTAATATACAAATACCAAATTCTCTATCTGGATCGCCTAACGATAGTTCCGTGGCGCCACCTTGTAAGTGATATAGACTTGTGTCGCAGCCCGAAATCGCCAAAAAAATCCATAAAACCCCCTATTTTGGCGTTCAAGGTCATTCAAGGACATTGCATTTGGCGTCAATCGAGAGCCAGTGTACGACTTCCTATTAGTGATTAATAGTAACCTAGGCCCTATCTCGCACTGTTACTGAGATACAGTGACTTATTAGCCAAAAATCGCAAATTTTGCCCACCCCCTCTCATTTAGTGCCCTCGTTCGGGGTGACCCCTTTCGAATTTATGCAAAAGCTTTACGGTTCCTGAAACTAGAGTCTTCCAGGCAGCCGACGGTGAAGATTTGGTGATTCTAGCTTGCACTGCTTTTGACTGATCCACCCGTGTGACAGACAGACGGACGGACACACGGACGGACGGACAGAATTGTGATGGCTAAGACGCGCTGAAAGCAGCAGCTGCTTTCGCGCGTAAAAAACCAACCAACTGGATCAAAACAATGAAGGATACATAGTCTAGCTACTGTTGGGCGTAGGCTACATCTATCTATGTCTACCCTGGTTGAATGTTGTTAGCATTCTGACTGACCGTAGTGCTTTTCCTCGGTTCTGCCCCGAGACATGACGTGCGTATATTGAATCCTGTCACCACTCTGGTCATTCTCAGTCAAATTATGCCGAACTTCAAAGTGATAACTATTCACAAACGCATACATAATTTATCTGATCATCAGTAGCATATTCGGGATTTTGTCAAAGATGCCAAAGTCGAGACATTACTCCACGAAATTAATTTGTTTTAACCAATGTGCAATTTAGTGCATTCTGGTAACAAATTCGCGGCTTTTCAGTTTCTACTTCCATGAACAATTTTTCTGCAGTGCTGAGAGTACCACAGGACGCCTACGCTAACCCTCTCCTCCGAGATATGCCATCATTGTGACTCAAAGTGCATCAGACAATTTCCTGTACACGTTTTAAGCAACTGGTCATACATTAGACCTAAATCCTGCATCGTATAAAACGTTAACAAACATGACTTAGTTGCTTTTATGCTATGGTACCCTGTTTCTCAGCAAATTCTGCCATCCTATGCCAAGTTTGCCTCAGATACTGCGCAGTTCTCTCCGAAGTGGTGTGCTATACAGATTTATTTACTTACTTACTTAAGGAAGTTAAGGTACTCCTACTAAATGAAATGCATAATAGTGCTGCAATGAAAACTAATGAACTTGCACAAAAGCTTTTATATTGCCTGTGTTAGTAAACTATCACATTACTTTTGATACATCCATAGTCTATATTTTGCAGGATAATTAATACTGTATCTGAAAATATCCCATAATCCTACTGAAAATTAACCCAATGAATGTGGTGCTGGTCATCAGATATTCAAACATAAGATGAAATATAAGAGTCATACTTTTCGACGTTTGGATAGAGTGCTTCGAGGCTGGAAAGGTCTGTGAAGTGAGTGGTGAAGAATGTGAACGCTTTGATGCCTTGCAGGAATTCACATATGGCATGGCAGATGGCATAGCCTTCTTCATTGCTCGTACCTGGCAGGCATTGCAATCCAATCAACAACCACTCAGAATACCAACACACTGCTATGGTACATGACAGAAGATAAAATCACTTCTTTGTGCTATTTTGTGAACTCTGTAGTTACAACGGGTGCAATCTTATGGCAAGGACAATCTCCAGCTATCCTGCTGACAGTAGAAATTTAATTTGGCATACTTTCTAATACTTTGCAAACACGGCAGCACATATTACGATGCAAGGCAGTAAAAATACAGTAAACTGAAGCCAGCCGCGTTAAGTACCTCTGCCCAGTTCATCAACAATGATGAGAGATGATGCAGTGGCATTCTGTATGATATAACTGATTTCACGCATCTACAACAGCCAAATCAGCAGACCACTATAAGCAGGCATTTCATGCATAATGTGTATTAATTGAGCCTATTTATACAATATACACCGTATTGTAAAACTTTCAATGTGCAGAAAGTCTGTTGAAAAAAATACAGTCCATAGCAGAAACAGAAAAGATTGCCAAGACAGACAGCCAAGAATCAGCCAATTCCTCTCTAGATTCGATTATTAATAATGCACTGCTGAGTAGAAGGGCCTATGCTAATTCAGCGGCAAGCATGAGAATGTGGTTTGCGGTTACCTCAAGAGAGAATGTGGAAGAGTTGGTTTCAATGTCATCATCGCTGCCGATACGAGAGAAGATCTGGTCAGCAATGCGGAATGCGGCATACTCAGCCGGGACGAATGAGCCGATCTGAGCCATGATCTGAATCAAAGCGATCTGTCGCAGGTAAGTCGATTTGCCACTCTGCAGCGAGACAGCGTTTCATCATTCCAGTTATCCAACCAATAGTTAGCCACAGAATACACACCACACTGTTTGTTTACGTCAGTTCAAAATATGCCAAACAAACAGTTTACAATTATGCACAATGAAATTTGGACAAATTCTTGTTACAGTACATTTGGATATCGGTGTCAGCTATCAGCGGAAACTTTACAAAAGCATTTTAATACATACCACACAGTATTAATCAAACATGCAAATAATACAAATATCATCCAATAACACAGACTAGAACATTTCACTCACAAATGAAATAGCTTATCACTGAAAGTAAACCATAGCAAACCAAACAATTCATTAAAAATTGCTGCACAAGAGACAAAGGTGCAAAATAAATAGTTATTACAGTAGTTAGCCTATTACAGCCAGTGTACCAAATAATAAAATAATGATTGTATACGTCAAGATACAACTCACCATATTGGGTCCAGTGATGACCACAAAATTGCTTTCGTCAGATGCAAACTGAAACAAATAAAATACTTTAAATTGCAGCTACCACAGCTGCCATAAACAGAAAATTAGGCTTAATGTCAGATAAACAGCTTGACAACTGATTTCAATAAAAGAAAGGCCAAATGTCATTGTTTCTAAGTGCAACAAAGCAGAAGCTAAACGATAGAAACAAGTCTTAAAGTTGCATACAATGGAGTTCGGCACAACTGGTTTGAAAGAGATCCTGTCCAGCATTGGATGTTGGCCCTGCTTGATGGCCAGGGTATCGGTGAATTCTGGTCTCACTGTTAGAACACAAAAAAACAATAATGCGATTTATTAGCTGTGCACATTTCAGTAACATTATCAATGTTATCCATCAATCAATGTACCTAAACTACATAATGCTAAAATGTAGAAAGTTTATTATTATTACAAGTCTGATTACAAAATATCACACAGTTCGTTCAAATATACAGCGATGCAAAGTCAGCTGAGCACAAAATGCAAATGTGAAACAGACTTCAAATACATATTTTTATGCATTTCCTGTTAACCACCTTGCTTCTTTTAAGTAAGTAACTGAATAACAATGCCCTCGATTTTGTAATTTTACCAGCAACTACGACTGTCACTGTTATAGAAAGCCTGCATTTAATCAGTTTGTGTCAGTTTGTGACGGTCAACACCATCGTCGTCATCATCATAATCTTTTAATAAAAGGAGACAAATGCCACTCTTTAACAGTCACAAACATGAAAACACACTATACCATTAAGCAGCTAAAGTGCTATATAAAAAAACTTCTCTTGACCACTTGATGTATCTTTGCACAACAGTCTTACGATACAAGCCAGGCAAGCAGAACTTAAACAGACCGCAGCTGCTGATGGTGCAGTTGTGTGCAAAAGCCGCAAGCATGTCAAGCACAGCAATGCAGTTGGCCAGCTCGTACAGACACGAGATCTGCTGCTGTAGCTCTACCATGAACTCAGACAGCACTCTACACAACAGCCGTCGGCACACTGTCAACACAAGAATACCCTGGTAATAACAATGGCCCAATAAAACAGCAAATAATATTGCTTCTCAAACGTTACTTTTAAGTTAAAACTATAGATATCGGTGCACGGCGTCCAGCTCTGTATGCCTGTTTGAAAAAATTCATTAGTGAATGAAGTGACATAAGCTTACACTGCACGGACCAACTGATAGACTGGTGCACAAATGGACGGTCATACTCACACAGCACAGCCAGAGGACACAAAAGCCTAGATGTCGCTAGTGAATAGCCAACCATACTGCATGCGAGCGAAGACTAGTAAATGTAAACATATTTATTTATTTACGTAAATAACTTGTGGTATAACGACGACTTTTGGCGTTTGATGCCTCCAAAATACTTGTGCTGCAACTTGCGGCCAAATCACTACCGATAGTGCACAGTTACTACTGACAAAATATAGAACCTTATTAACACCCTATCTAATGCTACCATAGCCGACCTCTATCACATACTGTTTAGCCACAGTAAGCTACATAATGTAGACAGACAGACAGCAAACGGATGGCAGAAGGTAACAATAGTCTGTACGCATTAAGTAGGCTACGGCTGGCTAATAAAAACACTATGTCTCCAGCACTGCCTGATGGTGGGGATGACATTAAAACAATATGGCTACTAAAAATATTCATTTTCTTAACTTTAATTAATTCCTAATTAATTCAACATTAAATGCAGCAAATCACAGCATCAATTGATGAACATTTTTCAATTACCAACACTGCATATTAACATCCTCCTTTAAACAGTTTTCACATCAAGTACATGTACATGTACGTACTTGCCAGACATAATGTAGATTTCATTCAACGATTCCTTTACACGGTCTACGACACAGTACACATATCAGTACACTCAGTGGCTTGGTGCTGTAACTCAGTGGCTTCTATCCCCCCAAATCAGAAATCGAAATCGGGTGCAGAGTTTTGGGCTCTGGTTTCCCCCCAATTTCTGACTCAAGTTTTCCCCTCTACTTTGGGCTTCTTTCCCCTCTAGGGAAAAAATTTTGTTAAGGGTGCAGATTAAAAAATAGGGGAAAAGTAAAAATAGGGGAGAAGTTTTGTCAAGGGTGTAGTTTGCCCAGTGAAAATAGGGGGGAAGTTTTTATCTACAACCTTATCAAAACTACCCCCTATTTTTCACTGGGCACAAGCTGCACCCACCAGGTATAGGGATACAAGCCACTGCTGTAACTGTTAGAACGCTGGACTTATGACAACGAGGTTGGTAGTTCGACTCCTTATCTGGTCGTTATCAATTGGTTACGACTTAAACAGGTGACTGTCTGCAGACAGGTCAACCATCCAGGTATACAACCAACCTCCATAATCAACTCAGCCTTCTATCCCTCCAGGTAGGTAAATCGAGCACCAGCCTGTCTGGCTTGGAAGTAAGGCGGGGCACGTTCTACCAGCGTCGGGTAGCTAGTAAACACTGGGTGATCCCATGTGGTAGGTGATGCTACATATCTCTGAAATGGTTTTTTGTGAAGTTCCTACATGATATGCACACCCTTTAACCTTTTTAGTACGTGCTGAATAATCCCCCATGTTACAGTGTAATTCAGCTTTTTGCAGCTGTCTACAACAGAACAACAATTTCTGTTAAACTTTTTCATCTACAAAACACTGTACATGCACTCTAAGCATAATGACACCTGGCCTATCTTTATCCCTCTAAAAATATGATCTATCTTAGTGTAAAATTCTAAAGTCAAACCAGTGCGCACTGCCACTGTCCACACAAGCAAAGCTTACATTGATTAACGCTAGCTTCCAAACATGAACAATACCAGTCAGCTGATCGGACGCTCACCATTCATTTTTATCTGACAACACAAACACAATAAAAAGCACACTGTATTATGGTTTGTTCATTCACAGAGAGAACAGACAATTAGATTATTATATAAAACATTATCTTACATAGCAACCAATAGAAAAAATTCTAAGCTATAAAATGGGTTATTTTAGGCTGGCAATAAACAAGCAAATGTATTTGACAAACGGACATACTGTACCTAAAGTTACAGTTTGTTTCAGTATAATGCAGCCATAGAATGACTATAACATTTTGTTAGTTACGGTATATTTGTTGACAAACAAAACTCACTATATAATGCTATAGTAATACGCTTACTACAAGTACTCTAGCACTAGCAGCAATGCAGCAGTTCTGTTAATGACAGACGGTTACGGGCCAGACAGAGCAGATTATGAAAAAAAGCAAGACGGAGCGTTAACGCACGAGGTCAGCGGTGGTGAAGCTGAAGACGTTCCTACACTTAGTGACTTTGATGAACTCATCGGGCAGGTTATCGGTCGTGTAGTTGTCTTTGCTAGTCGACGTTAGTTGGATGTGAAAGCCGCGCACAGTGTTGTAGCTCATGCGCAGTGGAAGACCGTACTTTTCCGCCGTCTGCTTTATCAGGTCTGTCACAAAGCACCTAACAGTCTTCTCACCAAGTTCGGTTTTTATGCGCAAAAGCAGCTACTGCTTTAGCGCGTCTTAGCCATCGCAATTTTGTCTGTCCGTCTGTCTGTCCGTCCATCACACGGGTGAATCAGTCAAAAACTGTGCAGGCTAGGATCACCAAATCTTAACTGTCAGCTGCCTGGAAAACTCTACTTTCAGAAACCGCAAAGCTTTACCATAAATTCAAAGGGGGTCACCCCAAACAAAAGCGCTAAATGAGAGGGGGTGGAAAAAATTTGTGATTTTCAGCCAATAAGTCGTTGTATCTCAGTAACGATGCAAGATAAAGCCTAGATTACTATTAATCACTAATAGAAAGTCGTGCACTGGCTCTCGATTGGCGCCGAATTCAATGACCTTCGATGACTTTGAACACTAAAATAGAATTTTTTAATGGATTTTTTGTCTATTTTGGGCTGCAAAACACATTTAAAGGGCGAATTGCGCCGAAACCAATTGAGATAGACATGAAGGAGCTGCATATGAAATTTTCAGCATTAAACGTAGATTTCGATGGTCAAAGTCTCGATTTTCTAGGTTCAAGGAAACCTGCGCACGAGGGCATCAAATAGCGATACCCCCGTAAAAGTCGTTATTTTACCGTTATTGGCCAGTCTTACGTCAAAACAGTTGCAGATAGGCATGGGCATGCTGCCTATCACAACAAGCACTAGTGACGAGCTTCTCAGTCGTATCAACAGCAATGACTTTGAAAGACCCCAAACTTTCAAAATAAGGGTTTTTAATTAATGTTTGCAATCTCTGGCTGCAGCGCACACTCCAAGAATGAACTGTGACGAAATGGCTGGAGATAGACTGACAGTTTGCAAACAGAAACCGTTCGCGTCTCGTGAGCATTAGCTCAAATTTCTTGTTTCTCAGCTGCATTTTTCTTTTTAGCTACTTTCTTTTATCATACTGTCATGTGTAACTAGCTTAATTTACACACTAGCCTGTACGTTTGCTATGTGCATTTTTAATAAATAATTAATAATAAAAAATCTGCTAATAGTGTTACTGTTCCTTATCTCAAATGAGTAAACCTACACACACACTGGTATCGTGGCTTCATGACTATTTGATAAGTCACGCCAATAAGCTTCATTGTTGCCTCGTGTAAATAAAATTTTGACCAAATTTTGTGACCACACATTCAAAACGAGAACATCAACCAGTCAACGATTTTAATGAAAACAACAAAGTAATAAAACACATACTGCATTAACAGAAATCAGAATCTCATATACAGGATGCATCAATAAAAAACTAATCTCTTAGAAAAACTTCTCTGCACGTGTAGCATAGCGAATTTCGTGAAAACAAAACCCACCACTATACTGTTGACTTGATATCAATGACTTGGAAATAGTTACAACACAACTCACTCGCTCACCAGTGATGTCATCAATGATTTCGTTGTAGGTTCGACGAGCAACGTCGAGCAAGCCTAACACGAACACATGCACAGCTCTAACAGACACATCGAAAAAAGTGAAACCATAATAATGAACAATCTGTAAATAACATAACTACTCCTAGACAATGTATTTAAAACTGTCAATAACATATATGTTGTCTGAATAACATATATGAAGATCACACCAACGAAATTAAGTAATTCCACTCTTCAAGCAAGTGATCATCAATTAAAATAACCAGTTACAAAAATAATCTGTGATTTTGCCTATTTCCCGGACTGGACTCAAATCAACCGTTTCTACTTTCTAGTACACTGAGCCGTAGTTTTTATTACCTAGGCCACTTTAAAATTCCTGATTAACAGAATGACTGACTGAAGAGTAGATAAAATACGTCATCAACAATGAACTAGACTCAGCCAGTCATCACTAACATCTTGGTGAGTACTTTGTCATAACATACTTCAAACTGAGTAACAGCAATGCCAACATAATGAACAAGAAATATGAGCTAATGCTCACGAGATGCACGAAAGCCTATAACAGTTCCTGTTTGGAGTGTGCGCTGCAGTCAAAGATCGCAAAGATTGATAAAAACCCCAAAAAGTTCAAAAGTTCAGGGTCTTTCAAAGTCATCTATGTTGATACAACTGAAAAGCTCGTTATTAGTGCAGCCCAAAATCGCCAAAAAATAAATAAAAACCCTCTATTTTAGCATCCAAGATCATCCAAGGTCACTGAATTCGGTGGCAATCGAGAGCCAGTGCACGACTTCCTATTAATGATTAATACACGGTGTTTCATAAAAAGAACCCTTTTTTGTTTTTTTCATAATTCACTGAAATAATGATCAATTTACACAAAAATTGTACCATTCGTAGCTGAAGAAATACTAATTCAAAATATTGCAACAAAATGTGGCAGTTGATTAAATATTTTTTGCTAGTCCTGACGTAATGGTGACGTCATAATGTGTCACGGGTACAAACTGGATAGTCTCAACTGGTGCTGTCAGTTGCTACCCTACTTTGATGG
>Ga0209671_1000227_pt1 | contig 32173 bp, 23 predicted proteins | sample WorMetHERISLAND2_2_FD_187401 | JGI IMG/M metagenome (GOLD analysis project Ga0209671, IMG submission 187401) | Marine gutless worms symbiont microbial communities from Max Planck institute for Marine Microbiology, Germany - Olavius geniculatus... | ecosystem: Host-associated > Annelida >...
TCGCAATATGATCGCAGTCTTCCGGCACATAGGCCTCGAAATACCCGAGCCGCATATGCCCTTCCAGGGTCTTGCCTTCCGGGTTGTCGCGGAAGGCATCGTGGAATCGGCTGAAGTTCGGCAGATCCGGCACATCCTCCATAAGCGATTTGACCCTTGCCCGGAAGCCTTTGGCAAATCCCGTATCGCCGGCCAACTTCTTGTCCAGGTCCGCCGCGATCTGTGCCAGAGTTGAAATCACGTAAGACGTTGCGCTGCGGGTATTGTTGATATTGGACTGAAACAGCACGGAATTGCGTGATGTCTTGTTGACCTGAATGTCGTATTTGTCCATCAATTCGGCTTTAAACGAAGTGCCGTCATAGCCGGCCGTACCGCAGACCAGGGTGATGCGGGTCGGATCGAGGACAAATTCGTCCTCGGCCCAGGCGTCGACCACCTTCGACCAGGATACATTCAGGCCGGTATAGTCCTCGGTCGTCCAATTGCGGTATACTTCCGGAATCATCTCCGCGGCGGTCAATATCCGGAAATACTTGGAGATCAGCGGGTTGGAATTGACCTCGTTGCGCAGCGTCAGAGCCAGGGCAATCTGCTCCCGCACCAGGGCATACCCTTCGAGCTCGGCCTGCCGACGTGCCAGATCGAGGGAGGCGATGATTTGTGCGTTCGGAGAGGTCGAGGTATGGGTCATGAACGCTTCTTCGAAGGGTTCATGTACCAACTCCTCGTAATCCTCGTCATTGACGTGGATCATCGAACCCTGGCGGAAGGATGACAGCGATTTGTGGGTCGAATGGGTCGCGTAGGCCCGGATGCGCACTTTGTCCGGATCGGGCAGCAGGTGCCTGTCGAGCAGGCTCTCGTCGCTCGGATCGAGTTCGCCGACCCTTTCCTTAAAGGCGTCATAGGCCTTGCGGTATTCGGGGTGTGCATAGCGGGCTTTCAGGATCGGCACGGACCCCATGGCCGTGCGACCGCGATAGAGCGGCGAGAAACGCGCGAAGGCGTACCAGGCCTCGTCCCACAGAAAGACCAGATCCGGCTTGATCGCCAGGCATTCCTCCATGACGCGCTGGACGTTGTAAATGTGGCCATCAAAAGTGCAGTTGGTCATCAGGATCATCTTGGCCTTGTCCAGCTTGTCTTCGGCCTTGAGGTCGAGCAGGGCCTTCTTGATGGTCCTGAGGGGCACGCCGCCGTACATCGAGTATTCGATCATCGGGTAAGCCTCGACGTAATAGGGTTGGGCGCCGCTCAGCACGAAGCCGTAGTGGTGCGACTTGTGGCAGTTGCGGTCGACGATCACGATGTCGCCCGGCTTGCACAGGGCTTGGACCACGATCTTGTTGGCCGTCGAGGTGCCGTTGGTCACAAAGAAGCTGTGCTCCGATCCAAAGCAGCGCGCCGTCAGCTCATGCGCTTCCTTGATGTTGCCCTTGGGCTCCAGCAGGCTGTCCAGCCCGCCCGCCGTGGTCGAGGTTTCGGCCAGAAACACGTTGGTGCCGTAAAAATGGCCCATATCTTTGATCCAGTTCGATTTGGAGATCGACTTGCCGCGGGCAATGGGCAGGGCATGGAACGTGCCGATCGGGCGGCGGCTGAACTCTTCCAGGTTGGAAAAATGCGGCGTTTTGTAGCGATCGCCCACGCCGCCGAGGATGCTCAGATGCAGTTCGTTGGTTTCCTCCACATCGTAGAAAACCCGGCGAATGTGCGATGCGGTGGCCTCACCGGCGAGTTTTTCCACACGCCGGTCGGTCATCAGGAACAGATCCAACTCCGGCCGGATGCTGTGGATGGCCTCGGCCAGGGCGGTGCCGTAGCTTTCCGGTGCCAGGGTATCCGGATCGTGCGTCACGTAGCGCTCGATCCGCTCCCGCAGGCTCTGCATGTTATACTGCGATTCGAAGGGGAAGTGGTCGTAGATCACCACCGCCTGCACGTCGTGGTTGATGATCGCGCCGGCCACGGCATCTTCGAAGCTCGGCACCCAGACCAACTCGTAGATAAACGGATCCTCCGGGCGGCGCAGCTTTTTCATTTCGTCGCGGATTTTCTGCTGCTGGTTGAGGTTCGGCTTGCTTTCGACAACAAGCACCTCGAAATACGGACGCGAGAAATCGCGCTGCTCGTAGTATTCCGGCATGCCCGTCGCATCGTCTTCAGCCTCCTCGGTCAGGTTCCAGGCTTCCGGTCCCCGGCGGTAGCTGCCTTTCATCAGGGCGTTGTTGATCCGTTGGACGGCCGTCGCAAAAGCTGAGAAATCGCTTTTCTTAAAAAGATTGGCCATGTCGGCGAGCAGGGTCTTGCCGGGAAAGGCCCAGAAGCTTTCGAACACCTCGTTCTGCTCAAGCCGATCTTTGACTTCGGCCTCGAGGTTCTTGGTCTTCTTGCCGCTCGACTGCGCGTTGCGCAACTTGATGGCGGCGCTGCTCAGGTCGTTCCAGCCGTCCATGCGGTTTGTGGCCACGTTGAAAAAATCGAGGACCGACATGTCGGGTGCGCCTTGCGGCGCTCTCTTAGAATCATTGATTGTCATGGTTTTTCTCCTTTCTGATTATTGCTTTTTGTCATATGGATTGGCATGAATACACATGCCAGTGATTTATCGGCCCGCACAACGCGTGCCGTACTGTCTTGAGATTGCTATAAATGCAGTGCATATTAGATATCCGCCTCCATAGGGGTTCAGGAGGTATTCAACTGAACCGGCAGTATGTTGGTTTCAGGTTTCAGCACCTATCGATTGAGGGATTCAGGGATTCAGGGATTAAGGGATTGAGGAATTCAAATGCAAAATAATTAGATCGATAGCATACCTTCAATCCCTGAATTCCTAAATTCACAATTCCTAAATTATTTGTCCTGACACCATTCCTTCTACCGCCTCACGTGACGATATGATTCAGCCCGGGGCGCCGGTTCGAGACCGGCACGCAATTGGTGGCGTTCCCGGAGTTTGGGCAGCCCCGGTGGTGCCGTTTGGGCCGAAGTATCATTCCCGCTGCCGGCCGTACCCGTGATCACCTGGACCGTAGCGGTGGTGCCGATCACCAGCTCGACGCCCGGCGGCAGCCGGTCGACCTCGACCCGCACCGGGACGCGCTGGGCCAGACGGATCCACTCGAAAGTTGCACTGATACTCGGCAGCAGCTCCTGGGCGGTGCTGCCGTCCTTTTGAAAAACGCCCCAGCCCTTGCCGATGACGCGGCCCTCCAATGGCTGGTCCGGATGGCTCATGAGCGTGACATAGGCGCGGTCGCCCGGACGCACATGGGTCAAAGCGGTTTCCTTGAAATAGCCGTAGACCCAGTAAGTGTCGACGTCGACCAGTGCCAGGATCGGCCGGTTGGCCACGGCCTGGTCGCCAAGGCGCAGGTTAAGGTTGGTGACGTAGCCGTCCACCGGCGCCACGACCCGGGTGAACTCCAGCTTCAGCTCCGCCGAGTGAACTTTGGCCCGGGCCGTGCGCAGCCGGGCGTTGGCTTCCCCTTCGGCCCCCAGATTGGCCTTGTCCCGGGCCAGATCAGCCTCCGCCTGGAGTTTGCCTGCTTCCGCCTGCAGCAGCTCCGCCCGGGCACCGTTTACCAGGGCCCGGGCATCGACGACATCGGCCTCAGCCTGATCCAACCGTTCCTGGGAGGCGGAGCCCGTCTTCACCAGCTCGGTATAGCGCTTGAATTCGGCCTGGTAGTCCTTGAGCCGGGCCTGTTTGCCTTTCACTTTCTGCTTGAAATAATCGATAAGGGCGTCGTAGCGTTCGACGCTGGCCGCCGTGGCCTCGACCTGGGCTTTCAGGGCCTCGATCTCGTCGATCGTTTCAGCCAGCTGGCCGCGCATGCCGGCCAGGGTCGACTGGTAGGTGCGCGGGTCGATCTCGAACAGCAGATCGCCGGCCTGAACGAACTGATTGTCGACGATCGGCAGCTGAACGATGGTGCCGTAGACCCGCGGCGTGATCTGAATCACCTGGCCCATGACCTGGCCGTTGCGGGTCCAGGGATTGACTGCGTAGTTTCGGTACTTGTAGCCGACCAGGACAACGGCCGTCAGGATGAGCACGGCGGTCGCCAGAATCCTTGTTATCATGCTGACGGTTTTCATAACGGTATCACCCAAATGCCGATAAGACAGGTGTAGATGGCCGCCAGGGCCAGCATCACCAGTTGTGGAAATATGAAGAAGCGGGACAGCCGGGAGCGGTTGAGCCAATAAGCCGTCAGCCACATGGCCAGCAAGCCCAGAACCGTGGCAGGCAGCAGGGGCGGCATGTAAACGCCCCATAACTCCACTTCGCTTGGAATGAAATTCATGCGACCACCTCGTTTACTAAAGTAGTTAAGTTAATTCGCTCTATTGCGTTTGTAAGGTTTATTGAGTTAGCTGAATTAGTCATTGATAGTACCTAGTCGATAGATGACAGTTCTACTTCCAGCTCTTAGCGCGATGCTTCTTCTACTGCTTTTGAGCGAAGCGCTTATCCAACGAAGCCGATGAAATTTGCGCAGTGCTCTTCATGTGCAACCGCTCTTTCAGCGAAGCGCTCCCGCCCCATGCCATTTACCTTCTGCCTTCAACCTTTCACCCTCCACCCTTTTCCTGACACCCGACACCTGCTTGCCGCGGCGAAGCTCGCTCGAGCGAAGACGGGACACCTGAACACCTACAACTTACCAATCCGGTTTATGCAGGATGGATTTGACCTCCTGCGACGGCGGCGTCTCCGTCTTTTCCGGGCTCAGGATATTGCCCCAGTTGGTGCGGTTCTCCATTTCCTCCTTCAGGCTGGCCGGTATGAAATCCTGACCGGTTCGGATTTCCCAGCCGCCCCCTAGCGCCCGGTATATGCCGACCAGGTTCTGCCCCACGGCACCGGCCGTCGAAACCAGATCGTCCTGGCGCCGGAGAAGGTCCCGCTGGGTGTCCAGCACCCGCTGGTAGTCCGCCTCACCTGCTCTATACTGCCTCAAGGCAACTTCCACCGATTCCTCGGACGCCGTGACGGCGTCCGCCAAAAAAACGACGGCTTCCTGGGACCGCAAAAATCCGACCATGGCGTCCTCTGTCTCCTGGGCAGCCCGGATGACCACATCGTCATAGTTTACCGCCAGCTCCTGGAAGCGGGCATCCTCGACCCGGACCCGGTTGGTAATCCGACCGTAATGCAGAATATTCCATCGGAATCCGCCGCCGGCGGAGTAGAAGAAGCTGTCTTTGTCAAACAGATCGCTGAACTCGGAGTTATTCGAGCGGCTGTCCGTGAAGCTGGCGGTCTGAAAACCCAGGGTACCGAACAAAGAGAATTGCGGAAAAAGATCGGCCTTGGTGAATCCGATCTGGGCGCTCTGGGCGGCCAGTTGACGTTCGGCCGCTCGGATATCGGGCCGGCGCCGCAGCAATTCCGCCGGAATGCCCACCGCCACTTCGTCCGGCGGCTCCGGGATGGTTCCGGCGCCACCCAGCATGGCATCGATTTCACCCGGCAGTTTGCCCAGCAAAACGGCCAGCGCGTTTTTGGCCCGGCGGATATCGACCTGCAGTCTGGGAATGGACGATTCGGTGGTTCGCAACAGCGCACGAGCCTGCAGAACATCCAGTTTCGTGACCGCACCGAATTTGAAACGCTCAGAGGCGATTTCAAAAGATCGTCTCTGGGTCACCACGTTTTGGCGGGCAACCCACAGGAGCTCCTCCGAGGTGCGCAGGAATATGTAAGTGCGCGCCACTTCCCCGGTCAAGGAGACCAGGAAATCGTCGTAGTCCGCAATGGATGTTTCCAGGTTGGCCACGCCGGTTTGCACCGCCCGCCGGAATTTGCCCCAGACGTCCAGCTCCCAGGCCGCACCCAATCCCAGGTCATAGTTGGCATAGTACCGGTCAAGGACGCTGCTGTCCTGGTTGGGGGCATTTTTGCTGTCCTGATTAATCGATCCCGAGCCAAAGCCCTCCTGGATCTGCGGATATTGAAACCCGAAGGCAATGCCCAGTTCGGCACGGGCTTCATAGATGCGCAGCCCGGCAATCTGCAGGGTCAGGTTTTGCTGGTAGGCGGCTTCAATCAGGTCGTTCAGCACCGGATCGCTGAAGACCGTCCACCAGTCGCCGATATTAGATTTCTCGGTTTCAAATTTGGGTTCAGCCGAATCCAGCCAGCTTTCAGCTTCCGGCGGGGTGGGTTTGACGTAATCCGGCCCCACCATGCTGCAGCCGCTGATCAGGATGGCCAGTATCATCAGGCTGGAAAAGGCCAGTCGTTTGAGTTCAATAAAGCTGCAACCGGTTTTCAGCAGACGGCAGCTTTTAGAGACTGATCTAGACATCATTTTTCACTCCTTTAGACGGTCACGACGCGATCCATCCGCTTCATGTTTCAGCTACTGTAAGATGGGCCGTGCGTTGATTGCTTGGATGGGACGATTATTGGGATGCTTCATGACCTTGACGAATTTTTCGATCTGGTCTTTGGAGACCTTCACGGGTTCTTTCATGATGATCCACAACACGCCTTCCGTGCAGGGGGGCGTCGTGAGGGACCCGTTGAACCGATAATGGTCCGTGCTGGACGGCAGGAGGCCATCGGCCGAGACGGCGGACGGCAGATTTTGCTTGCCGCCCTCAATACCGGGCATGTAGGCCCAGACGTTTTCCAGGAATGGATTCGTTTCGCCTTCTTCAAAAAATACGGCAATGACTGCAAGATCGCCATTCTTGTCGGCATGCACCAGGTGCGCGGCCATCGGAAAGGATTTGGCGTTGATTTGGTATTCGCTGGGGGCATGGAAATGGTAGTGTTTGAGCTCGAACTCATGGTCTTCAATCGAGATCCTGCTTCCTGGGGCAAAGTTGACCTGGATGGTATGCCCGTTGTTGACGACCTCTTTGCCGCCGGCCTGGTATTGAATTGTGATCGGCTCCAGTTCGGCCTCGATAAAATCGGTCAGATTGACCGGCGACTGGTTCCGGCCTTCCTCGCATTCTTCGAATTCAGGGCTGAGCTCGTCCCAGTGTTCGGGGCCCTGGTGACCGGTGTACCCCCAATGCACAGAATGGCCCTCATCACCATGCCCCCCGGATTCCTGGGCCGAATAGGCGAAGCCCGATATCAGTAGTACAATAACGATAACCAGCAGCTTTTTCATTGGATCACCTCTTTACAGTTCAGCATATAATGGGTTTGGCAAAACATCTTTGTTACGGTTTGTTCCATATCGCGCTCGATCGGCCGGCGCCGCGGCCATCACGAGCCTGCCTGGCGTCGTCGCAAGCCCGGATCGATTCGTCACTGCAGCGCCCGGGGCGCTGCAGGGGAGGAGGCCACCTTTTCGGTGCCGGCCGTGCCTTTCAAGACCAGAACCGTGCCGGTTGTGCCCACCACAAGCTCGACGCCCTCCGGCAGCTTATCTAACTCGACCCGAACCGGAACCCGCTGGGCCAGGCGGATCCACTCGAAGGTCGCACTGATACTCGGCAGCAGCTCCTGGGCGGTGGCGCCGTCCTTCTGGAAAACGCCCCAGCCCTTGCTGTCGACCCGGCCTGCCAGCGGCTGGTCCGGGTAGGTCATCAGGGTGACGACCGCCTGGTCTCCGGGGGTGATATCCGCCAGGGCGCTTTCCTTGAAATACGCATCGACCCAGTAGCTGTTGACGTCGACCAGCGCCAGGATCGGCTTATTGGCGGTGGCATGGTCGCCGAGGCGCAGGTTCAGGTTGGTCACGTAGCCGTCCACCGGGGCCACGACCCGGGTGAACTCGAGGGCCAGATCTGCCGAATGGACCTTGGCCCGGGCCGTGCGCAGCCGGGCGTTGGCTTCCCCTTCGGCGCCAAGATTGGCCTTGTCCCGGGCCAGATCGGCTTCGGCCTGGAGTTTGGATGCTTCCGCCTGCATCAGCTCCGCCAGGGCGCCATCGACAACGGCTTCGGCGTCGACGACATCGGCCTCGGCCTGGTCAAGCCGTTCCTGGGAGGCGGAGCCCGTCTTCACTAGCTCGGTATAGCGCTTAAACTCGGCCTGGTAGTCCTTGAGCCGGGCTGTTTTTCCTTTCACCTTCTGCTGGTAATACTTGATGAGTGCGTCGTAGCGCTCGACGCTCGCCGCCGTGGCCTCGACCTGGGCTTTGAGGGCCTCGATTTCATCGATGGTTTCGGCGAGTTGGCCGCGCATGCCGGCCAGGGTAGACTCGTAGGTGCGCGGGTCGATCTGAAACAGCAGATCGCCGGCGTTGACGAACTGATTGTCTGCGATCGGCAGCTCGACGATCGTACCCGAAACGCGCGGTGTGATCTGTATCACCTGGGCCATGACCTGGCCGTTGCGGGTCCAGGGGTTGACCACGTAATCCCAGTACCGGATCAGGACAACGCCGAGGACCACCACGATAATCGCCAAGACTACAATCTTTCTCGTACTCGTACTTCCTGTTTTCATATCGGTATCACCCTTCAGTTTAAAATCGCATTTCCTGCCACCGCGGCCAGTCGAAAGTGGCGGCAATCCGGACATAGTCGCTGACCGCCTCCGTCAGGCCCCGGTAGTTGCCCAGCCGCTGGTAGAAGTTCTCGTAGTCCTCGGTGCTGAGTTCGCCGTCCTCGATCCGCTCAAAGGCCTCGTCGATGCGCGTTTCCAATGCGGCCAGCCGCGCAGGTATATCTGCCGCCAGCCCCGTCACCTGGTCCGCGCCGGTTCGTCGCCGAAACCATTCCTGCATAATTTCAATCCACTCCCGCTTCTCATCCATCAGGTGCCGGTCCACGATGTTCGACTGCCAGGCCTCACGCGCCGCCGCCAGCGCTTCGATCCGGTGGCCCAGTGCAAACACGGCCCTGACCAGTTCCTGTACCTGCTCGGGAGTTGCGCCGCGCAGCATCTTGTAAGTCAGCTGCCCGGTTTTGAAGTCGGTTTGTCCGGCGTAGAGCGCCAGTTTATCCGCCAACCCCAGAATGCTGTGGCGGTAGAAGATCGAGCGCCAGCGCCTCCCGAGGGAGCGGTCCGGCCGGCCTGCGGCATCATAGGCCGATAGCAGGAAATCCGCATGGCGGAAGAACTGGTTGAGAAGGCCCAGGAACATCGTATCGGGGCGCCGGGGGAAGAAGGCGAACCGGACAACGAGGGTGACGGCAATCGCGCACGCCATCCAAAGCATGGTCTGCAGGTAGGTCACCATGCTGTAGTGCTGATGATTTTCGGCATCGATCACAATGACGAAGCCAATTGAGGTAAATATTCTCGCAATCGGATGAACGTGCGGCCATAGGGCATATTGCATTAGGAATATTGCAATCAGGACCAATATCGAAAGCTGTAGATGACCCGAAAGATGCTGCATGATGAGCACGTAACAGGGGAAGGCCACAAGGCCGCCCACCAGCCATGCCGCACCATAGACGATGTGGGGCATTTCCGGCCGGTAGGCCGCGATGCTCCCGGTGATGACGACGAAGCAGGTGAACAGGGATCCGCGTGGAATGTCATAGACGTACAACCAGATGAAGAACGCAACCCATACGCTCACCACAAATGCAATCGCGGCGCGCAGTTGAAAGGGATCGACTGCGAATCCCTTTCCTTTGGCCCCGTGCCCGTGATGGTCATCATGCGCCCCGGCCGGCCGTTCGTATCGTCTGATTTTGGCGATACAGTCGTACAGCTCGAGGCTCACCGCTTCGAGTTTCTCGATTTGAGCTCTGGTCACCCGTACGGCTGCTTCTTTAAAATGGGGCAGGGCCCGCGTGGCGGCATCGTCCAGGGAAACGGCAAGGTGCTGTGGAATCTCGGTCGGCGCTTTCTTGGCCAGCATCCGTTCGGTCTGCTCGAATCGCCGATCGAGTTCGGCGAACACGGCCTCGAGATTGGGCAAATACGTCTTTAGCTCTACGTCCCGGGCTTCAACCAGACTCTGCCGCAGCGATTCCAGCGCCTCGTACTGGGCGGCCGTCAGGTCCAGATAAACATGCCAGTCGTGGCCGATCTCCAGCATCTCAAAAGTATCCTGCTCGGCACCGTGCAGCTTGAAGTGGGCGTAGTGGAGCAGCGGTGCGTCTTCGAGTCTCAACTGCTTCGTGTCTTCGCCCGGATCTTCGCCGAAGGGCATGCCGCGATAGGCATGGTACAGTTGACGCTGGTTGTTCCATCGCTTGCAGGCGATACCCTCGAACTCGTCAACCGTGCGATACGGAAACACGTAAACCATGATCAGGATCATGACGAGGGACCCCAGCCAGGTCTGGGTGACCCGCAGCATGACGACGCCGAAGGCGTTGCCGGAGTCGGTATAGTCGTGGGACTGGACCACGGCCATAACGACGATGAAGGTGATGAGGACGATCAGAAAGAAGTAGGGTTCTTTCTTGCCGGTCGCCAGGTAGCCGAAGATGAATAATACCAGGGACGCCACGCAGAGGTACGCCCAGCGCTCCTGGGGGAAGATACCGATCAGCGCCAGGCCCATGAACCCGCCCACGGCGGTACCCAGCACCCGGATCAGGCCCCGGTGCAGGGTCAGCCCCGTGGACAGCAGGTTGACCGACACCGCGCTGACGGTTGCCCAGTAGGGTTTTCCCCAGCCCATGTAGAACGCGATCGCATATATGATCGCAATCGCCAGACCGAGCTTGAGCGGTTCGACAATGCGCCTGTTGGGCGATAACCAAAACCGCCTTAATGAAGCGGCAAAATTCGTTAGGAACAAACTATGGGAAGATGTTGGGTTCATATGTTTCCTAAAGGTTTAAAGGGATTCAAAGCAACTCTTCTAAGCTATTGATGACTTCCAATTCCAGCTCATGCAACAGCATCATGTATTCTCGATGCCGATCAGGCGCTTCGGCCCGGCTGGATTTAGCCCAGTAGCGAAGCGCTTCCGAGCATTGCTGGTATTGATAACAGGTCGATTGAAAAGAGTCGCTTGCGCGATACATCTGCCGCAAAGCGTCCTTGTGATCCGGAAAGCGTTGCAAGATTAAAAACAGGCCGGGTTGAATGACCGTCATAGATGCCTCCGAAATCCTCTTGGGCGCTTGTTGAATGCTACTATGTGAGGCCTCTAACATTATGGTAAACGTTTTCTATCGTTGGATGATTGGCAAGGACTGATATCGTTGGTCCATGTCTACATATATTTGAAGATCCGACGGCTGTGCACTAAATTAGGATAAACAACGTGCGTTTAGGTTAAACAGCTTTCGACATTCACACCGCAAACACGATCACCGGCCCCATAAATGTCAGGATGACGTTGGAAACCGCGTAGCTGACCGTGTAGCCCATTACGGGTGTACCGCTCTCCGCGGCGTCGATCACCATGTTCAAGGCCGGGGTGCTCGTAAGATTGCCCGTGATGGCACCGCAAACAACGATCGGGTTCATTTTCAGCACGTAGCGGCCGTAGTACATCTGCACGATGCAAGGCGTCACTGCGACGACAATCCCCACCACCGGCAGGGTCAGCCCGACTTCCAGTATCTGGGCGATGGCCTGGGGGCCCGTTGCAAGCCCCACGGAGGCAATGAAGACGGCCAGACCGAATTCCTGGAGGTATTTGGCGGTGGGCGCGGGCAGGTTGCCGAAGGTGGGCTTCTTGGCCCGCAGCCAGCCAAAGATGAGCCCGGAGACCAGACAGCCGCCGCCGATGCCCAGGCCGATGGGCACGCCGGCCAGGGGCACGCTGACCAGCCCCATTAGAATTCCGACCAGCATGCCGCAGCCCAGGTAGACATGATCCACGAAAGAGCTTGCGACCTGGGAGTAGCCGATCTCGTCGGCTGCTTTGGCCACGTCTCCGGCCTCCCCCACAATCCGGACGACATCCCCGAGACAAATCTCGGTCTGGGGATACATCACGATTTCCCGGTCCAGGCGCAGCATCCGGGGGATTTGAACCCCGTAGCGACCCTCCAGATCGAATGTTTCCCTGGCCTGGGCCAGGGTCTTGCCGGCCAGCGCCTTGTTGGTGACGACCACGTCGCGCTCTTCGCTGATAAAGCCCAGGGCACTGACGTTGGCGGTTTCCTGTCCAATGAATTGTCCGGCCTGGAGCACTTGGCCCGCCTCGCCCTGCAGTGCCAGACGGTGGCCCGTTTGTAGAACAAGATCCGGACTGACCGCGATGCGCCTTTCATAAAGGGCGGCCTGGGCCACTTTGACCCCGAAGCGCGCTTCGAGGTCCTCGACGGTCATTCCGACCGCCTCGACCGCTTCGACGCGGTAAGCCCGGACATTGAATGTTCCGAAAGCCTCGAACTGTCCCGGCCCCAGGTCGAGGCCGGTGTCGCCCATCTGCGACTCGAGCGCCTGGGCTTCCTTTTTGAGGTCGATGCCCATCAGGCGCGGCGCCACCCGGCTGGCAAAAATCATGACGGCCGTCATCCCGAACAGGTAGGTCAGGGCATAACTGACGCCGATGTTGGCCTCCAATTTTGTGATTTCATCCGCCGCCAGACCGAGGCGGCGCAGACCCTCGGCGGCCGTGCCGATGGAGGCCGACTCCGTGGTGGCGCCGGCCAGCAGTCCGGCGGCCGTCCCCTTGTTGAAACCCATGAAGCGGGACAGACCCCAGATGACGAGGAAAACCACGATACCCGAAAAAACGGCCAGATGCAGTTGATCGAGGGTTTTGCGGTTCAGGTTGACAAAGAACTGGGGCCCGCAAACATAGCCCGTGGTGAAAATAAACAGGGCAAACATCATCTGCTTGACGACGGGATCGACCGGCACGCCGATCTGGCCGATGGCGACGGCAGACAACAGGGTTCCGGTCATACCGCCTAATCCGAATTTGCCGATTTTGATCTTGCCGATCAGATACCCGAGGGCCAGGGAGGCAAACAGCGCCGCCATGGGTACCTGTTGAAAAAAAGCGTGTAGTACGTCCATCGTGGTCCTCCTAACTGCACAAAATGCAATTTCATTTTTCTGACAAGATCAACCACGCTTCGCCCAAAAGCTCTGACTCGGCAGGCCGGATCGACAGGATATCGCAAAACAGCTCATGAAAATCCCATATGCTGAGAATCCGCCTTCAGTAGATGAATTCGAGTCTGTGGGACTAGTCATAGCTTTAAAAAAACTTGACCGAAAAAATCAAAATGACTCATTTGTAAATATCTATATTAGAATGTAAGATGGATGTGCACTAAATTAGGATAAATGGGTCTTGTTTAGGACAAATAATTTCCAAATTCATCCGACTTCGAAAAGTATTATTCTTCACCCTTTTTTACTGGCTTCTTGGAGTACTTCTGAACGGTACTTGGAGCAAAGTTTCGATATCAGATTCCTGCGCAGCGTTATTAATATCTTCTTCAAGCCACTGGCCCTTGGGCATGGTAGACGTTTGAGTATCGGCTATTTGCACTGGGTTTCCTCTAATTTCGGTCAGAAATTTGAAAAAAGTTTTTAATTGGTAGATATCGTAACCGGTGAGGGTCATTATGGTTCTGAGAAGGGCCTCACCGACAGCTCCTCGCTGGTCTGACAGCGCTCCTTGCAAAGCTGCCACTTCCTTTTTTTGTTCTTCAATAAGAGCGTCTTTTTCATCAATTGCGATGTCTTTGCTTGAAACTTTTTTTTCTAGTTGTTTGCCGTATCTCCTGAGTCTTAAAATAAACCAAGTCAATATTCCCAAAACGACTAGAATAGCGATAAGGGCAAGACTCTGATGAGTGGACAACCAGCTGAAAAAATTTCCTAAATAATTGTAGAAGGCCTCTTTAAGGTTAGAAAAGATGCTGCTCATATCTGCAGCACCCATTTCACTAGAGGTTCCAAGCTCTTTATCCATTGTCTTTTCCTTTCTCATCGATATTTGCTGCTGATCCGATAAATCGGACAAGATTCCGTCGCCGGCCGGAAGTGATCAACAATGACCAAGAAAGCCAATGAAGATTTACTCCTTTTCCGATACCGCGGCCGGGCCGGCAAAACGCCGGCCCTGATTGCACACTACTGAACCAGCGGTATTCTTCTGGCAATCTCGAATTCCACGACAGCACGAATTTTACTTTCCAGTTGATAGAAACGGGCAACTTTCTTGTCCGGCAGAACACCCCGGAATTTTGCCAAATAGGATTGACGCAGTTTTTGATAGGCTGAATCGATGGCCAGGTCGGTATCCAGCAGCGACTTCGCCAAGCCATCGGACAGGTTTTCAAAATTGACGGCAAATTTTTCAATCAATTGGCCTTTCCGATTGACGAGCGTTTCGAGTTCTGCTTGGTAGGCATCATAGACCGGCCAGAAGGATTTCGCCTCCGATTCGGTCAGCTGCATGTTGGTGGCGATAAAGAGTTTTTTGTCGGTGCGGACTTTTTGCTTCACGATTTCCATGTTATCGGCCGGTGTGCCTTGGGCTGCTGCAAATCCGGCAAAGCCGATTATCATTATGGCCAATACGACACGAATGATTTTGAACATTTTTTTCCTCCTTTTAATTATTTATTTCCCGAAAATCGAAGACTTGATCGGTCTCGAGACCAAGGGGATGAAGTTGAACTTGAACCGCGCCACTTCGCCGTAGTCATCCTGGCTCACGACCGAGTACTCGGCGCCGAACTCTATCCGCAGCGGCATATTGCCTATCTTGGTCATCTTCGCTGCTGAGAATCCGAGCGGAATATTCCATTTATTGCCGGACCCCGCCTTATGATCCCACTGGATCGTCGGGTTGGTGCCGATCTGCCAATCGTCCGTTATGTTGTACCAGAACCAGTAGAACATGTTTCCAAACTGCGCAGCCCTAGTATCGTTGTCTCGGCCATTAGTGTCGGCAATCCGAAAGTATGTCTGGGGATAAATCCCGGCCATCCAGTTTTCAGCGATGTAGCCGAAGACGCCTGATCCCCCGGCAGCCCACTGCTCCTTGCCGAAGTCATCATCGGTGGCCGTGGGAATGCTGAAACTGGGCCCCAGCGCCAGGAGCCACTTGCCGGCGATCCGATTTGGGATGGCGATCGGCAGGGGAACCAGCAGGTCGCCGAGCGCAGTCTCGCGATCAAAATCGTTGACCTCCCCGTCTGGAACAGGCTGCGCGATGGAAAGATTAATGGTGGGACGCGTGACGAGGCGCCACTCATCATCGCCGCTCCCATAAAGAGGGATAGGTATGATGGGCTGGAATGTAATATTACCGGCAAGATGGGAGTTGCCTGTGTTCAAGTCACCGTCGTTGAAGGTCGCGGCAAACTGCGTGAAGATAAAGGCATATTTGCCGACGGGGTTGGCCGATTGCTGCGAGAGCTCCTTAGCACTGGGCTGTTCGGCATCGTCGGAGGCCGGTTGGACGCTGTCGGTCTCGGAACCGACGATGGATTCGTCTTCCGATTGCGCCCAGAGTTCGTTGGTATTGTACCCCAGGTGGAGATACTTGTCAGGATTGTATTGATACAGATAATCGCTTCCAGCGACCGCTGGAGACGATGCCGCCATTAAGATCAGAACGAACACCGTTACCAGTTTTACACAACCCGGATTATCCATTTTGTCCATTTCTTCCCCCTTTCAGACTCAGATGCAAACCGCCTACATATTTTCAGGCCAGGCCGAGTGCCTGATCCTGTCGGACTGAGATCGTAGATAGATCGAATAATAAAAAACCAGAAGCCTGTGCACTAAATTAGGATAAACAGGAAGCGTTTAGGGGGAACGGAGACGTAAATGAGGAATTCAGGGATTGAGGGATTAGGGGATCTAGGTCCGGAGGTTCTGGGTCATGCGATTTTAGATTTTGGATCGCGGATTTTAGATTTATGGTTTCGCTGTGCTCAATCCATTTTTAAATGGTTTATTTGCCGAAAATCGCATTCTTGATCGGTCTCGAGACCAAAGGGATGAAGTTGAAGTTGAGCCGCGCCACCTCGCCGTAGTCATCCTGTGCCATGCTTAGTTAATGCCTGAACGAAAAGTCCGGTTTTGGGTAGGTTGGGTTGAGCCGATATAAAATGCTGGGTTGCGTGCCTCATCTCAACCTGCGAAAATCAGTTGTTTATCGCGATTTAATTACAGGGGGCGAAACCCAACGCGTCGGTTATGTGGGTATTTGTATAACCACTAGTTAGGGCCAGACTGATTACCTGATCCTGCCGGACTGACTTCTCAGCGGCGGGGCCGGCAACAGGCCGGCCCTGAATGCAAACTACTGAATTAAAAAATTTAGTAGGTTTCAGAGGGTCCGGGTTTAGGTCAGGTCCACAAAATGGAAACCTCTTAGGCTTCCAGCCTGCGATCATGGGTGACCAAGGTCAGGCCTTCAGAGACCGCCTGTGCCACCAGCATCCGATCGAAGAGATCACCGTGATGTGACGGCAAAGCTGCCGCCGCTTCCGCATGGGAAAAGGAAATGAGCAGCTTTTCAAAGCCGCTGTCTTCAACGCCCGACTCAACGGTATCCGGGAGGTCAAGTCTGCCCAGGGAGGCTTTAATCGCCGCCTCCCAGGCAGTCGCGGCGCTCACGAATACCACATCGGCATCGGCAGTGGCCGATTTTGCCGCCCCCTGCAATTGCGGATCGTTAGCCCGCCACCAGAGGAAAACATGTGTGTCCAGGAGTAGTTTATTTATCCTCATTAACTTGGCCTTCGAACGCGGACTGAATATCCTCCGGGAGCGGGGCATCAAAATCATTAGAGATGAAAATTTTACCCTCCCACCCGCCGGGTTTGCGTTTGGCTTTCGACTTTGGCAGCGGAACGAGTTTGGCAAGTGGTACCCCGGATTTGGCAATCAGAAATTCTTCTCCTTTAGCTGCCCTGTCGATTAGATGCGAAGGGCGCGTTTTTGCTTCGTATAGATTGTAGATATAATCCGGCATGTCTGACACACCTCCCTTGGTCAAGCTTGAAAAAAAAGGCGTTCTTTTCAGGATTGTCAAGCAATAAAGGTAAACGGCGGTCAGATTTCCGACTAGAAATCTGATATTATTAGTAAAGATCCGAGGCCAGAGTTGAAGGCTATTGGAGGCGGAAGGGCCGGCGGAACGCCGACCCTGCTTGCAATCTATTGAACCAGCGGTATTCTTGCTGCAAGCTCGAATTCCACCAAGGCGTGAATTTTACTCTCCAATTGATAGAAACGCGCAACCTTTTTGTCCGGCAGAACCCCGCGGAATTTTGACAAATAGGATTGACGCAGATTTTGATAGTCTGAATCGATAGACAAATCCGTATCCAGTAACGACTTGGCCGTGTCATCGGACAGGGTTTCATAATTGACCGCAAATTCTTCGATCAATTTGCCTTTCCGATTAACCAGTGATTCGAGCTCTGATTGATAGGCCTCATAGACCGGCCAAAAGGTCTTTGTTTCCGATTCGGTCAGTTGCATGTTGGTGGCGATAAAGAGTTTTTTGTCGGTGCGGATTTTTTCCTTTACAATTTCCATGTTATCGGCCGGTGTGTCTTGGGCCGCCGCAGATCCCACAAAGCCGATCGTTACAACTAGCAGTGCCATACAAATGTTTCTGATCATTTTTTTTCTCCTTTAGCTTGTTGAAATTGCTGCTACCTGAATTATGCGCGAATTCTTACCACCAGTGAATCAGCATGCAGCTCGGCGTTTTGTATGGAGCGAAGTTTGCCGCAAAAATTCAGGTATCGGTTATTTTTCAGTTGATTTTGCCAAACGCCGGTTTTACCCCACGGATAACGCAGCAACAAACAACGATCCGAAAATCACGATGATAACGACATTGCCTGGATTGGCCTCAAGGCTGCAATGATAGCTTAATCCATACTCGGTGTGGGTAGCAGATATTTTGGATGCTAGTGCACTAATTTAGGATAAACAAGTTTTGTTTAGGGCAAAAATATGGAATTTTTTCACCCACGGCGCTATATCCCTATGTCGCCCGATTCAAGTAAATATCCGAGCCCAGAGGGCCCGGCTTTGGTCCACCCCAGAGAGGGATCAGTATGACTACATTTACCAGCTGTGTTCAGGAGTCAGGTGTTCCGCCGGAGGCGGACCGCCGGCCAAACATACGGCCGGTCAAATCGTAAAAGAAACTTTTGGGGCTCGATACATTAAATATTCAATCTTCAGTCTTCAATCTTCAATTCCGACTTGTCCGGATTAGGGAGTTATTCGAGGATAAACAGGCCAATTTAGACTATCGTTTAAAATGTGGTTCCCACCTTTCCCCCCTAATCAAGACTTGTTTATCCTAATTTAGTGCACAACAATCCAACAATCCGCTACACACACCTGTAAAATATTCGATAAGGAGAAGATTCGATGACAACTCTGTAGATAGCAGCACAGAAAGAAATGGATAAATAGTGCATCAGTATTGTTATTGCTTAAGTTTCTCAGGTGTGCGTGCATCTTTTCTGACAATCTGCTAGGTCTTAAATTAGGATGATAGCGCTTGAGGAAAATAACGGCACTTTGAGAAGTTTCGAGATTTAAGGCAGACTGTCATCAGCTCTGCCTTAAATTTTTTGTTGCGACTAAAGTATTCATCGCCAGCCTTACAGTGAAATTGCCGTCATGGATACAGAAAACAGAAAAAAAAAGAAACTCAGCTTATCTACGCAAATAATGATCGGGATGGGTCTTGGTTTTTGCGTGGGAATTTTTTTCGGCGAATATTGCGCGTATCTTCAAATTGTCGGCAACGCCTTTATCAAACTGCTGCAGATCACCATTTTGCCGTATATCATTGTTTCCATGATTTTAGGCATCGGCGGATTGACCGCCGATCAGGCCAAACTAATGGCCAAAAAAGCCGGCATTCTGCTGCTGCTGTTCTGGGGTATTTCCTTTATCATTGTATTGCTGCTGCCGCTTTCATTTCCGCAATGGGAGTCGGCGGCCTTTTTCAGCTCATCAATTGTGGAATCGCCACAGGAGGTGGATTTTCTCAAACTTTATATCCCTTCAAATCCCTTCTATTCGCTGGCCAATAACGTCGTTCCGGCGGTAGTGCTGTTCAGCATTTTAATGGGGATTGCCCTCATGGGTATGGAAAAAAAAGCCACGTTGTTAGAGACGCTGGACACCGCCGCCCAGGCTCTGATCCGTATGACGGCTCATATCGTCAAATTGACACCTTTGGGTGTGTTTGCCATCACGGCGGCGGCGGCCGGTACGATGACCATCGAGGAATTCGGCCGCTTGCAGGTATATCTGGTGAGCTTCAATATTGCCGCAATTTTGCTGACATTCTGGATCTTGCCGATGTTGGTAACGACGGTGACGCCGTTTAAGTATCGGGATATTATCGGGATGACCCGCGATGCGCTGGTAACGGCCTTTACTACCGGCAACCTGTTTGTGGTTCTGACTGTTTTGACCGAAGGCTGCAAGCAGTTATTTGAGACCTACGACCTGAAAGAGGACAAGACCGATACCTATGTGGACGTCATTGTTCCGATTTCGTTTAATTTTCCCAATACCGGCAAGCTTCTGATGCTGCTGTTCATTTTGTTTGCTGCCTGGTTTTCGGGCAACAACTTTTCGCTGGTGCAATACCCCACGTTTGTGTTGGCCGGGCTGCTCAGTTTTTTCGGCGGAGTGGATGTGGCCATGCCATTTATGCTGGATCTGATGCGCATCCCCGCCGATATGTACCAATTGTATGTGGTAGCAGGAATCATCAACGGACGCTTTGCAACACTGCTGGCCGCCATGAACCTGGTCATTTTCACCCTGCTGGCAACCGCCTCGCTGACCGGGGTGACAGCAATCAGAAAGAAAAAAATCATAAACTATGTCGTCATCACGCTGCTGCTGACAGTCGGCGTCATCGGCACAACCCGCATGTATTTTAGTACAACCGTGAAAAATGTCTATACCAAAGACCGGGTGATCGCCAACATGCAGTCTCATGTTTTCCCGGTACCCCGGAAAGTTCATAAAACCACCCAAGCGCTGGTCAAACCGGTGGATCCCAGCAAACCGACCTTGCAGCGCATAAGGGAATCCGGCGCTTTGAAGGTGGGCTATCATCCCGATAACCTGCCGTTTAGCTATTTCAGCGAAACCGGTGAACTGATTGGCTTTGATATTGATATGGCGCAATTATTGGCCCGGGAGATGAACGTCGAACTCGAATTTTTCCCTTTTGAGTTTGATACGATGGCTGCACAGCTTGAGGCCCGACAGTTTGATCTGATCATGGCCGGCGTTGCGGTTACAACACCTCGTCTAGAAAAAATGACCTTCTCGGCGCCTTATATGGAAGCTGCGCTGGCTTTAATTGTTGCAGATCACCGTCGTGCCGAATTTGCCAGTAGCCAAGCTGTTAAAAGCATCTCCGGATTGAAAATCGGTATCCCCCATATGGCCGATTATTTTTTTGATAAAGTTAAAAGTTATCTGCCTCAGGCCGAGATTATCGCATTGCAGTCGCCGCGGGAGTTTTTTGAGGCCAACGAGCAACAGCTTGATGCGCTTTTATGGGGTGCCGAAAATGGTGCTGCGTGGACACTGCTTTACCCCAAATTTCAGTTGGCCGTACCGGTTCCGGACGTCGTTAAAATACCCGTAGCCTATCCGATCGGCGGTGGTGACAAGGAATTTGCCGAATTTATAAGCCAGTGGATTATGCTTAAAAAGAATGGATTGGAATTTTTTAGACTCTATGACTACTGGATCCTGGGCCATGATGCCGTGCCCAAACAACCGCGCTGGTCGGTTGTCCGCAATGTGTTTCATTGGGTGAAATAAGGCAGCACCTAGCTATTTTATCTCGTCTCCTTGTAATTGAAAATGGGCCGTGCCTAAGCCGTATAACCGCAATTGAAGATTGAAGATTTGTGGGATTCTATCTATTTTAGCCATTTTAGGTTGGGTTGAGCCAACTCCGGGCTATGTTGGGTTTCGTTGCACTCTACCCAACCTACATTTTTCCGGCGTCATCATGAAAGGCGAAACCCAACAACGGCCTACATAAAAATGACGAATGACGAATGAAGATTGACGAATGACGAATGTCGAAGATCCGCCTGCGAAAGACCGCGTTTAGTGGAATGAGATCTATTTTTATGAGGATAGCAAGTATCAGTTTATAAAATCAGACCGTCCTCCGCTTTCGATACCCGATATTGCATTATATGCTTATCCAGAAAGATCAAGTTGAAGGTATGCCATCTATTTTATCCCCCTCCCTCAATCCCTCCCACAAGGGGAGGGAAGCGAAGTGCCGGTTACTGGAGCTTTGTAGATAACCAGGTTGCATTATTCCAAAATTCCATTGTTCCAGTATTCCAACGTTCCATTGCTCCAGTATTCCAACATTCCGTCATTCCTATTGTAAGCGAAGCGAACCAAGTTCGATCTAGTACCCATGTTTTCCCTAAACATGACTTGTTTATCCTAATTTAGTGCACGGCCATTCCATAATCTGCTATCCACACCCCTATTATAGTCGCTAAGGAGGACATGCGATGGCAACCCAAGAGACGGCAGCGCAACAAGAAATGGATAAACAGTGCATCAATGCGGTCCGCACGCTGGCAATGGATGCGGTTCAACAGGGCACCTCAGGGCATCCGGGTTTGTCGATGGCGATGGCGCCGGTCATCTATTGCCTGTGGCAGCGTTTTCTGAGATTTGACCCGGAATACCCCATTTGGCCCAACCGCGACCGTTTCGTGTTTTCCATGGGGCATGCCTCGGCATTGCTGTATGCCATACGGCACTTGTGCGGCGTTAAGGCCGTCAATTCCGAGTGTGAGGTGCAGAATTATCTCTCAGTTGAACTCGACGATTTTAAAAACTTCCGGCAGCTTGACGGCAAATGCCCAGGACACCCGGAATACCGCTTGTCCTCCGGTATTGAGACGGCAACCGGTCCGCCGGGCCGGGGCGAGGCGAGGAGTGTCAGCATGGCCCTTGCCAGTCATTGGATGGGCTGCTATTTCAATCGAACGGACTTCGATCTTTTAAATTACAATGTCTACGCTATGTTCGGCGACACCTGCATGAAGGAATCCCTATCCGGTGAAGCGGCGTCAGTTGCATCACGTTTCAAACTTTCAAATCTGTGCTGGATTTACAACAACCATAATATTGCTATCGAGGGCATTCCGGTCATGACATGTACCGAGGACGTGACCGCGCGATTCCTTGGATTTGGCTGGAACGTAACTCGTGTCGAAGACGCGAATAATCTGGAAATGCTTCGGCGTGCGTTTACGACCTTCCAGAATACCGATGACAGGCCGACCCTTATCATCGTGGACAGTCATATCGCGTACGGGGCAACCAACAAACAGGATGCGAATGCCGCCCACGGCGAACGACCGGGAGATGAAGAGATCAGGCAAATGGATAAGCATTATGGCCGGCAAGAAGATGCTCGATTCCGGGTGCCGGATGCCGTATACGAGCATTTCAAGGAGCACATCGGAAAGCGCGGACGGGAATTGCATAGAAAATGGGCGGCAACATTCGAGGACTATAGATCCACGCATCCGATCCTCGTACAACACGGTGAGTTGATCCAGCGTCGCAGCCGCTGGTTTGAAAATCGGCTAGTTTGATCATAAATGAAACATTGTTAAACATTAGCTCATTTATAGATTGTGGGAGCGGTTTTCAACCGCGATTACCGGGGTACTCGTGGCCGGCCTGCGACGAGCTCAGCCGAATCGAGGCCACTCCCACAAACCGTTAACTTATATCTGAATGGCTTTGAATATGCTGTAGTTTCACACGAGCACGGCCTCTGGCCAAAAATCGGCCAGTCTGATCAATACTAGAAACTTTGTTCATATGACAACGTAGGGTCGGCCACGACACGACTGAGCTCGTCGCAGGCCGTGCCGATCCCGCCGTTAGCGGGACGGGCACGGTGGCCCGCCCTACGTTTCTAATATGAGCGGTTTCACTTGAGACTCCTGGTGTCAGGCAAATAGGTCATTATATCCTTGTATGAAACGTCAGCTAACCGGATCACAGAAAAAAGTTGAACATCGAACATTGAACATTGAACGTCCAACCTCGAATAATGAATTCTGTCGATTTGAAAACAACTGAGATTAGCCGATTTACTCTTTGAAATAATTTTTCAGCATTCACCGTTATGTTAGTCTAATAAAAGACAAAGCGTAGCGTCATCCATATTGGACGTTCGATGTTGAGCGTTCGATGTTCGACGTTCATTAGTTTTTTTCTCGATTAGATCGGCCGCTTTTTGGGCCGGCGGCTGGGCTGACACCTAAACACTGCCACCTGAAACCTTGACTGTCATAGGAGGTTATAACACCTCGGTTCCCTGACACCCGAAACCTGTCTACGATCCCGTCTGGAGCGAAGCGGAAGCGGGGACACCTGAAACCTAAGACCACGTTTCCAGTGGCAGAGCAAAATGATGTGGTCTCCATCTTTCCCCTAAACATGCCTTGTTTATCCTAATTTAGTGCAACGCCATCCCATAATCCGCTAAACATACCCTTAGAAATATTTGAGTGTTGGAGTATTGGAGTGTTGGAGTATTGGAGTATTGGAGTATCGGAAACCAAATTACCGATCCGTTTAGGTGCGCTAAATCATTTGCACACACCGATCTGATTTTGGATTTTGAAAGGATCGGCCGACAGACGGAGCAAGCGCCCTGCAGCGTCTGGCGCCTGTGCGACGTGTACTTTGAAGGTGCGAATCTTCAAATCCAAAAACCAAAAATCAAACATACCAGACACCTCGAATCGATTTGATCTCTGGCAAAGCCGCTCATCTCTAACCCCCCAAGGCAGGGGGTTTTCGATTCTGCAAAAGAAACCAACACTCCAACACTCCAGCACGCCGGCTTTATATAATTGCCTAAACTCAAGGAGATCGTCGTTATGCGAGATGTTTCCAGGATGAATATTTGCGTTAAAATATTTAGGCACCGCGCACAACAAACGGCTTTAATCCAAAAATCGGTGCTTTCGGCACCACCACGCCGGGCTTCCTGGAATTTGGGATCAATTATTTGCAGTCTGATCATATTGGCGGTTTTTGCTGCAACGGTGGCCGCATCGCCGCTCAAACAGCTCTCAGCCAATCAAAAAGCGGAACTGAAGAAAAATTTTCAAGCGACAATTAACAAACGCAAAGGCCCCTTTGGCAAAAATGTGTGTGTTTGCAGCGACGGCAGGAAAGAGCCGGTGCTAAGACCGGATGGATCGATACAAAATGTATGCGGTGATCAGACGTTGTTCTGCTCGGCTTTCCGCGCCTCTTGGGCCGAGGCCCTCGGGCAACAGGGGGTTTACCTCGGCAACCTTTTTACCACCGGTCTATCAGACTGGGACCGCATTGCCGATCGCCATAACCTGGTGCGCGGCTATGTTCTTGAAAAATACTTTATCGAAACTCATCCCGATCACAAATTGGCCACCGCCAGGACCTTGAGCGGTGTTTCAGGCTCGGAGTACGAGCAGCCGGCCATGATTGATTTTGCCGAAAAATATCTGGGCCAGGACGGATATAATGATTATCGCCACTTTCTGCTAGCCTACGAATTGCAGAAACGGTATTTCATACGCGCTGAAGGGGGCCGAATCAACAAGGTTCGCAACCTGGCTACTCAGATCCAGAGCATGGATGCCAATTTTAAGTCCCTGCGCAACGCCGTCCACAACCAAATTTCGGCCACGTTGATTCCCAAGCTCAAAGCCTATCGCGATAAACATCCTGCCGGAATAACACGTACCCGCATCGATGAGCTAATCGCTGAAATTGAAAAACTGACAGCACTGGATGAGAGCGCACTCATCCCCCAATTGGCCGGCATCAAGGAATCAAAGCTGCGCAACCGCCTGGAATCCCTGATGCCCGCCACCAACTCCAATCCGCTGACAGCGATTGCATCCCTGGCCGAAATTATGGCTTTAGGGCGCCACAGCGTGGCCCAACGCTCAGTATCAGCGGATGATGCGCGCCGGCTGATTGACCTGAATGTCACGGCCGGCGCCGTCATCCAGAGTCGCGGCAGCGCTTACCTGGACAGCAACACCGGCCGCACCGTAGCGCAATACCTTCAATTCCTGGCGTCCCTCACTAAAGCCACGTATGGTGTGGGTCTTCTGAGCGAACGCGAGCACCGGGCAGCCCTGGCCAACCTGCAGGCGGCCCTGGCGACACCCCGCATCGGTCAAATCGAGTTTATGCAGCGGCTGGAGCGAGCCGGCCGGGTGGTCGAATGGGCTCAAACCGGAACCATGCTGGCTTTTGAGGAAGTGTGGAATGAGTGGACATATGTTTTGCCGGAGGTTGCCCTCATCGGCGATGACATTCTGCGCGGATCTCCCTTACTGCTCTACGGTGAAACCGTGACCCGGCTCGGGGATTATACTGCCGGCCGACAACGCCGGCAACACGAGATTTTCGGTGAGGTCGTCAGCGCTCAGATACGCGCCCTCAATCCGGGGCTGGCCCTCGGCAAGATGAGGGTAAATCCTCGTGAAGGCGACTATTCACGTGAGGAGATATTGGCTCTGGGCCAAACCCCCGCCGAACTGCAGCCTGCCGCCGGCATCGTCACCCGGGGCGAAGGCAACGTGGTATCGCATGTTCAGCTCTTGGCACGCGCCCTGGGAATTCCCAATGTGGTTATGGGATCCGAACCGTTCACCAACATCGCGGACCGCGACGCCAAAGACGCCTTTTTTCTGGTAACCCCGGGAGGACGGGTGTACCTGAAGGCGGCGGACAAAATGACGGCCCAGGATAAGGCCGTGTATGATCAGTACAATCAGAATATTGAACGTATCGCCGATGGGAAACTGGGCACCGCCGGCGGAAAACTGGACATCGGACACGAACGGTTGGACTTCAGCATTCAAAGGCCTTTGGGACCGACAGAGGTGGGATTTGAAGATTCCGGTATCAAATACGGACCCAAAGCTGCCTATCTGGGGGAATTGAAACGCCTTTTCCCGGATAACGTGTCACGGGGCTTTGTCATCCCCTTTGGCGTTTACTTCGCTCACTTCCAGAAAGCGAAGGTCGTGCTGCCCGCTAATTTAAAAAACAGCAAAATCGCCACGCCGGGAGAACCATTAGAGGATTTCGTGAAGCGCACATACCAGCATTTTTTTGGCAAACTGATACCCGCCGGTACCGGCGAAAGAGAACTTTCGGCCTGGATTAAACCCCGCCTGGACATTATTCGCGCTTCGATTATGGAAAATCCTCTGACCCCCGAACTCCGCCAGGCGATCCAAAAAAAGCTCGACGAGCAGGGCCTGCTGCAAAGCGATGACAAATCACAGACGCTGGGCTGTTTCGTCCGCAGCGACACGAATGTGGAAGATCTTGAAAACTTCAATGGCGCCGGCCTGAACCGTACGATCTTCAACCTGCGATCGCTGGCGGAAATTTATACCGGAATCAAGACGGTCTGGGCTTCGCCGTTTACGTTCCGCTCATTTTCCTGGCGTCAAACCTTAATCGATGAGCCGTTCTGGGTCCTTCCTTCGGTTGTCATCATGGAATCGGTGCGCTCGGAAAAATCCGGCGTGCTGGTGACGGCCGACATCTTCCATGGCGATCCGGAGAAAATGCTGATTGCCACTTCCGAGGGCGTCGGCGGCGCCGTGGACGGGACGCCGGCGGAGACCCTGTTGTGGTCACCCAAGGATGTCGAACTTATCAACCTGTTCAAATCATCCCGGCGGCTCATGTTAAAGCCCGAGGGCGGCAGCGAGGTTCTCCCCAGCACGGGGAAGGAATATGTGTTGAGCGAGCAGGAGTTGGCGGAACTGGTCGCCGCGGCCGGCAAAATCAAAAAAACCTTCAAACCAGCGCTGGATGAATCCGGCAAACCGAGGCCCTGGGACATCGAATTTGGTTTCGCCAACGGGAAACTTTGGCTTTTTCAGTGCCGGCCCTTTATTGGAAACGAAGAGCTGCGGAATATCCCGGCCCTCGCCGCACTCGACAGGGCAGGGGAGCCGGCGAAGGGGTTCGTGTCGTTGGGAGATATTGTCAAGTAAAGCTGCGATTAAACATCAGCAAGTTGTTAGTTCTTGGTTCTTGGTTATAATTATTTCTAATTTTCCCATTTGTAAAATTGGTTGACGAATACACGGTTCATGTATTTCAGGGTTTGTAATGGCATGGTAACGTTAAACCGCGCACATTTGAATCGTCTGGTCCCTTCGGAGCTCCATAGTTTGGCGTGCCTTTTCCGGGGCTGTGTATAGGAGCAGATGAAACCATGAACAACAAAGGATTGGCTGCAATACTAATAACACTCGTTTTTATCATGGGATGCGCGGGAAACTATGGGATATTTAAAAGGAAAACAGGAAGCGAATCAAAGGCAACCAAACAGAAACTGATCGATAACTGGTCAGACTACGACATCTTGCTTATTTACTACACGGGATACAATCCGCCTCGATTGGTCGCCATCATTTTTGATGCGAAAAATGATGATAGAAAAATATTGATTGAAGAAAACAGGAGTATGGTTAGGCTTAAAGATCAGGAAATGTGGATGGAGGTTGTAAAGGAAAATACCACGAGTGATGGCGAGTTCGTCTTGGTTTGGGGTTCGTGGCAGGATCCTGCCCAGACAGGAGTCCAGGAAATATGGGGTCCCGACAACCAGCTCTATGGATATACAATCTATCAGGAAAATGCGGTGGTATTAGAAAGGGTAGAGCTGGTCGATAAAAATATTATCTTGTTATCCGGACATCCTCCGCGACCAGTAGGAGGTCACTAGATGTAGACTTATACATCTGCCTTCATTCTCTGACGACATGTTCTTAGACAGAGCCCACTAAGGGACTAATGAGCCAGTCAATTCATCAACCATTCGACGAAATCTAGGGAGAATATCCATGAGAAATCCCATATTGATCATATTGGCCCTATTGCTGCTGTCTCCGGTGGTGCAGGCTGGGCATTCCTTCACAATCGATGACTACAATAATTCTCTGGCCAAGGCCGGCATCCCGTTTTACGAACGCTATCCGGCCTCGTTCTACACGGGATTTGCCCCGCGGGTCGAGGATCCTTCGCGGCTGCATTTCCGCGCAGGCCGGGGCAACCAGGTCCGTGTGACTGCGGCACTCGATGAATATACGGTATTAACCTATCTGTACTATCTTAAAAAACGTTATGACGCTTACAATGAAGCGGCTGACAAGGGCCTGTTCGTGACAAAGTCGACCGACCATCTGGAAGCCTACCGGCGCATCATCGAATCGCCAACCTATAACATTTTGGGAACCATTAAAGATTTTGAGGACCAAAAACTGACGCGCGAGCAGTTTTACCAGGCCAGCCTGAAGATCCTCGCGGCGCTCAACCGGGAGCGCGTTTTTCCCATATCCATAGACCTGAAACGTGCTTTTCTGGAGTGGAAGAAAAAAGTCCATCAATATTCCCAAAGCTATAAAGATGATCCCGCCGACCTGGAACTCCTCGCACGTTTTTTGCTGAACATGGATGACACGCTGGTCCTTTCCAATCAAATGCTCCCCGGGCGCGTTAATGTGGTTTATCTTACCCAGAAACAGCGGAACAAACTTGTGTTGATTATATCGCATGTATTGAAAGACCCAGATAACGATGCAGCCAATCTCAAGATGGCACATGATTATTTTCAGAGCATCACGGCCGGCAAATACAATTTTCGGACGGTTGACAGGGGGAAATTCGTCCCCGCGCTGCGCTGCGACAACCCTGACGCTGAATGTCTGCTGGCCTACCCCGAATTCACCGGCATCTATCCCAACGGCAGCGTATTTGTATCCACCAAAGATCGACGCGGTAACCCGATCCACAAAATTCGCAACAACGCCCTCATGACATTCCTGGATCGGCCCTATCACGATGTCGACCACATCCGCAAGGAAGGCTACTACGGCTATGCGCCCAAAATGGACTGGCAGGGGATCGGCAACGGTTTCCACAACCCCGGCGTGTCCCACCATTTACCCGGTATGAAGCATTTGTACGGCGAGCTCGATATTCCGCAAAAATATCAGTTTCTGTGGGTCGTCTCACGCGGTCCGGTCTCCCATGGCTGTATTCGTCTCTCGGTCGGGCATGTATGGGAGATCCGCCATATTTTTCCGGCCAGCAATGCAAAATTGAAAGAAATGCTCTATTTTGGCAATCGTTCCGCCGACTACGACGTTTTCGATATCGATGGCAACGGTGAGGCGGAGGTGATGGGAGCCCGGTATTATATCTCCTATTCGGTCAAAGGGGCCTCGGGAGATGCCCGGCGCAGGGGCAAAGGCTTTTCGGTTGCCCAAATCGACAAAAACGAGTTCTACACCAATCTCTACGGAGCCAACGATCAATTCGTGCTGGAGGGTCAGACCTATACGTTTTCGAATCCTTACATATCCTATTTTCGCAAAGCAGATCCCGCAAACAAACAGGGCGCCGTCATCAGCCGCCAGCTTCAAGGTAACTATGTGCTGTATGAACAGCCCTATGAAAAAGATAAGGTGCAAACCTATCGCTTGCCGCCCGAATTTCAAAAGCAGCTGTCGATCAGGGACAACCATAAGAGCGGGGGCAAACAGATGATCCGGGTGTTCGGCCGGATCAGCGGTTGTGGACCTTTCAAATCAGAATGGTCTTATTGCTATGAAGAACAGTTTGACCGGGAGTTTCAGGCACTGCTCGGCCGGCTGTAGACGGAATCAAGAGGACAGAGGACGGATAAATCAATTGCGGAATGCGGATTTCGGATTGCGGATTGAAAAGCCTAAAAGAAGGTGTCAGGCGTCAGCGGCCAGGGGCATCGTGTAAAGAAGACAGAAGTCAGACGACAGAGGACAGACGACAGAGGACAGAAGTTATTTGTTATTGGTTGGAATGACATGGATCGAATTAAGATTTTTGAATGGATTGAATGTCTAGCGAGGTAAGTGATCCCGTGGCGTCGAGTGCTCGCTCGACGTGAGAGAATCCTTAAATCCAAAATCCGCAATCCAAAATCTAAAATCGTATGACCCTGAAATCTTACTATTCATGAACTTGGACAGATCTATGATGAAATATAGTGGACAGGCTACTGAGAGTTTCCACCTCCCCAGCCGAAGACTCAGCCTGGCCTCCAAGATCCTGATTGGGTTAGGGCTGGGAGTGCTGACGGGTCTGTTTTTTGGAGAGTTGACAGCACCGCTGCAAATTGTCTCCAAGGCGTATTTGCGCCTGATGCAAATGACGGTCATTCCCTACGTCGCAGTGGCTTTAGTTGCGGGCTTGGGGCAGCTGGAACTGAACCAGGCCAAGAAACTGGCGGTTCGATTGGGCCTTCTGGTTCTATTTTTTTGGGCCCTCGCGTTTGTGGTGATTGTCCTGTTTCCCCTGACCTTTCCGGAGTGGCAGGTCGGATCTTTTTTCAGTACTTCCCTGGTGGAACCCAAAAAGACATTCAAATTTGTCGAGCTGTACATTCCCACCAATCCCTTTCATGCCCTGGCCAACGGCATCGTGCCGGGGGTCGTGTTCTTTTCCGTGGGTCTGGGCGTTTCATTGATCGGCATTAAGCGAAAGGCGACCTTGATCGATGGATTGCTAATTTTTCTGAAAGCCCTGTCCCGCCTGACCAATTTTGTCGTGGGCTTGACCCCGATCGGCGTGTTCGCCATCGGCGCCGTCGTGGCCGGCTCCATGACCATCGCTGAATTTTCGCGGCTGCAGGTTTATTTCATCGTTTTTATACTAGCCGCCCTATTTCTTGCTTTTTGGGTGCTTCCCGCCTTGATTTCAGCCATCACCCCATTTAAATACAAGGATATTTTCAATGTCACTAAGGATGCCCTGATCACCGCTTTCGTCACCCACAACCTCTTCATCGTGATTCCAATTTTGATTGAACACAGCAAGCACTTGATGGAAAAATACCAGGTGCGGACCGAGGATTCCGACAAGCTGGTGGAAGTGATTATTCCGGTGACCTATAACTTCCCCAATATCGGTAAACTGCTATCGCTGCTGTTTGTCCCCTTCACCGCCTGGCTGGCGGGCAGTCCGCTGGAGCTCGGCCATTATCCAAGTTTCCTGGTCACAGGCGTTATGACTTACTTTTCCAAAGCTCAAACGGCCCTCCCGTTTCTGATGGACCAGTTTGAAATCCCCCAGGACCTGTTTCAGCTTTACATTCCCACCGGCATTATAAACGGGAAGGTTGACACGCTGGTGTCGGCTATCAACTTAATCGCATTTAGCCTGATCGGAACCGGCTGGCTAACCGGTTATCTGTCATTCAAACCGGTGAGAATCCTTCGGTACGTCATCATCACCGCCGGCGCGTTCGTGCTGATTCTGACAGGACTATCGTTCATGTTGAGTGCAGTTGTCAATATGAGCGATTCCAATAAAACTTCAATACGGCAAATGCAGTTGATATCCGACACCCGCCGCATCAATGTCCGCGATGGGGACTATCCCCAATCCTTTGAAACGAATGTGGCAGCTGAAATGACGTTGGCCGAGATCAGGAGGCGTGGCATCATCAAAGTCGGATTTATGGAAAACCACTATCCATTTACCTTCTACAATGATAACGGCGAATTGATCGGATTTGAGGTGGATCTGATGGTTCTGCTTGCAGCAGACTTGAAGGTCCGGCCTGAGTTCATTCCCCTCAATAGCTGGGACAAACTCCACGCCTGGCTGAACAGTGCCAAGATTGACATCGCAACGACGATACCATATCTGTCCGACCTCATTGCCCAAGCCGAATTGTCAACCCCGTATCTGGAAGGAACCGTGTGTATGGTGGTCGAGGATCATCGCCGCCACGATTTCAGCAGCTTGGCCGCAATTCAAAATTTGCCCTCGATTACCGTGGGGGTGGATTATGATCCTGAAGCGGCCAAAAAGGAATTTGAAAAATTTTTGCCGGGCGTCAAATTCAACGTGGTCCGGATTCCGACGCTTCGTCATTTCTTCGAGAAAAAAACGCCGGGGATCGATGCGGTGATTAGAATTGCCGAAGCAGGGACGGCCTGGACCCTCCTTTATCCGGAGTATTCGGTTGTTATCCCCAAACCGCACATCCGGAAAACGCCGGTGGGGTATGCGGTTGCCAGGCGCAATGGCGAACTGGTTGAGTTTTTAAATGACTGGGTGCTGGCCAAAAAAGGAGACGGATCCATCGGCAGGGTCTATCGCCACTGGGTGCTGGGTGAAGGAGCGCTGAAAACCGCACCCCGCTGGTCCTTTATCCGGAATGTATTGGGATGGGTGGATTGAGGGTTGGGGGCTGGGGGC
>Ga0209671_1000228_pt1 | contig 32161 bp, 10 predicted proteins | sample WorMetHERISLAND2_2_FD_187401 | JGI IMG/M metagenome (GOLD analysis project Ga0209671, IMG submission 187401) | Marine gutless worms symbiont microbial communities from Max Planck institute for Marine Microbiology, Germany - Olavius geniculatus... | ecosystem: Host-associated > Annelida >...
GTGTGGTATTTGCACGTAAAATGGTAGAGTGGTTTTTCTTCATTATTTTATTTTGGTTAAAGAAGAACATCTTTTTTACTGATTGAAACTGTCAAGTTCAAATATTTACTGAAAGCAAGTTAATATTCATCAAATTGTTCTTAAATGCTGGACGCAGTAATAGTATAGCACTGCTGGCATAGTTTTATGTTTTTTTGACTGATATGTTTTCCCCTTATTTATTGCTATTGTAATTTCAACACTATTGTAATTTTAATAGTTTCTGCTAACAGCGCACTGCATCTGAAATAACCTGTTGTATTTTATTATGATTGTATACCTGACATATATGGAGAGCACTATCGAAATGGGCAAGAACCAATAAGTGGCCAGTAGGCTGGTACCCGATAACTATAGTATAGGACGGTTAAACGGTGCTAGCATAAATAGCGCCATTGAAGCACGTTTGCTGACTCCGGCTGCATGGTCGAGTGGGCAGCGTGAACATCCGCTGCCCAAAAGGACTCGGGTTCGAATCCTACTTTTAGCAACTTTTTTTTCTCATTGCTGTCGTAATTAATTTTTTTCGAGGTAATAAATGTCTGACTTGGGGTTAAATGTTGGAAAAAAATAAAATGAGTGACAGTAGCGAACTTTACTTTTCTGCAACATTTAACCTTAAGTCACACATTTATTACCTCGATAAAAATTAATTACGACTCGTATTTTCTGACTTTTTAGGGTCAGGGTCAGTTAGGGTTAGGAATAAGGTCACTAGTTAGGGTTTGTGCCAGTCTTAATTGATGTGTAATTGGACGAAATCGATCTGTTGCTGTCCCGATCGTCTTGTTACTGAGTGTGAGAAATAGCTAGAATGATTGTTCTTATATAGTTTTCATCGGGGCACAGCTAGAAATTCGTTTTGGGAGCTACAAAATTTACTTGGCTTAATTTTGGGTGCACATATGTGTACCGATTTACCCCATCTCTATGCGCTTGGTTTTTATCAGCTGTTTTGCTAGCAGTTTGTCACATTTGATTTTTGTTTTTTGATCATTAATTCACCATTTGTTGAATGGGACATAAAACTAATCACTATTTCTCTTACTAGTTAGCTGCTGTTCATTATGTTTTGTTGATTCGGGTCCGCTATTCCGAAAGTCTACTGTTCCCACTAACCCTAAGCCTAACCGTAGGGCTGACCCTAACCTTAACCAAAACGTTAGCACTGTGCTGCGTATCTGCACAATGGACTTTCAGAATAGCGGACCTTCATTAGCTGGCCGGTACTGTTTTGTTGTGTAATTTTTTTATCTGAATTAGTGAATATTTTCACCATTAACGTATCATGGTAATCAAAGTTTGTTTGATATCTGCTGAGACAGCTCAGCACTGAGATGGGAGAAACTAATTAAGTAAGTGTTAGCTTTGATTTTGTTTTCCGACTGTAGACAGATGAACGTTTTCAGTTGTTGGGATTTTTGCACCCTGTAGTTGCCGTTTCTTTAAACCAAAGACTTTCATTTATTGTAGATGGAGAGCTGTAACTATTGTTTGTTTTTTGAGTTTTTTTAATTAGACAAAAGTCACGTAATTTGTCTATATGACCTTTTTGTATTTCGTTAAGACATGTTTATCTGTGCTTGTGTTTTGCGTCTGGTGTCCGCGACAGCCGAAACCATGTTCTTGCTGCGCATAGCATTTGATGCTGCCATGTTTTTTTTGTTATTGTAATTTATTAATTGTCTTTTAATATTTCTAATAATATAATCTGATGTGCAGTGCTGCTGTAGTGCGTTTTCTTTTTTTTACACATGGAAGTGATATGCTTTTAGTTAATAATAAATGGATGGTAAGAGCCATAACAGTGGATTTGAACAGCATCATGCAAATTCACAAGCATTTTTATAATTGTGTGATATTTTTTTTTTATATTTTAACATATTTCATGCACTTGAATACTGCATTATTACCTCTGCCAAGGAGGTAATGTTTTTGCCAGACTGTCTGTCTGTCTCTTTGTGTGTCAGCAAGATAACTTAAAAAGTTATGGACGAATCTTTCTGAAATTTTGAGGGTGTGTCGGGAATGCCACAAACTGCCAGTGTTTTAATTTTCGGGATGATCCGGAAAGAATCCTGTATTCTGGATCACTTTGAAATTTTCGTTACCATTGCTTTTAATATGGGGCATAAGGGAAACCACTGCAAAACCGAAGATGCTGCTGCCATTTAGCGAACAACATTGCCTTGACGGAGGTGTGCGGGCTCTGACTGCTTTCTAGTTTTATCAGTTGTATAGTGTAATTTATTTTTTTAAAAATTATCATCATGGGCTGCTGTTCAGCAGAACCTACTAGGTCACAAGAACAGGATATTTCAGAGTCAGAACTACCAACCAATTTTTCAGTTTCCACATGCATTCGCTGTTTATCGCAGGTAAACTACAGACAGTATAATGGTATTGTGCAGTGCACTCCCTGGCCGGATGGCCAGATATCGGTTGAAAAGCACGGTTGAATCGGTCCGATGCGTTGATTAGTGTGAGATCCAGACCTGATTCTCGTTGTTTGCGTGATTATGCGAGATGTTGAGGTGGCAGCTGTTTTTGTTTTCATTGGTTGTTGTTTACACAAAAATTAGCATTTTAGAGTTTTTACTAATTGACAGCAGGTTCACAACTAAACTATCGTTTCTTCGATGCTGCAAATTGCTAACGCTAAAACAGTAGTCCGGTGTAAATGCTCATTGCAGTTCTAATTATCTGTGAACGTGGAGCTATGCCTGCCGGGTGTGGGTGTGTCTAGGTGCGTCTGCTTCTAGTAACACATGTAGGCTTAACTCTTACCATATAAATCCTTAAGATCAGTCCAAACCTTATTCAAGTCCTTAGCTTTATTTATATTATACTTTTTTTTACTTAAAACCGAACAATACCTGCCCTAAACGTAACAGTCATGGCTCTGGTACGTCTGTTGTTTTTATGCATAATAGGGACAGTGGTAAAAGGCGGATCTGCGGATGTGGCAACGGGTAAAAGACGGATGTCGATGCAAAGGAGATCCGCCTTTTACCCATCGTATGCGTTGTCGTCGTCAAGTGACAAAGCAGACCATTTTTTTTAGTAACTTCCTAGACGAATTCGTGATCAGGAATTAGGCTATTGTATTGGCCTCTGCAGAGTGTGAACTGTGAAGAAATTCACAGCAGCAGACTTCAAATGACTGCCGCCTATTAAGCGTCCACTGAGCAGTTAATTACGGAGCGAATGTTTGAAAAAAACTCAACAACTTTCATGACTGGTAATGTACGTGACAACTGTTATCCGCACATCCGTCTTTTACCCACACATCCGCACTTAGCATCTGCAAATTTTGTCCGCCTTTTACCCGTTGCCACATCTGCAGATCCGCTCATTCGCTTATTACCCATAGCTGCATAATAGCATTACTGATCCTAACTCTCATGAACCCAAACCTTAGCCTTGATGCGGATTTTGGCCATAACTCTATCCTTGGTCTTGTCTTTAACATTTATGTCGACCTTAATTACTCAAGATGCATTTTTAGATGCACCAGACGCATTTTGCCCACATCCCAGGCCAAGGGCCCGGACTAATAATAGATTTTACAGTAATTAGCTGTCATTCGTGACCACTGCATCAGTAGCGTGATGTATGTTATTAATCGTTCAGAGTGCGTAAAAAAGCCAATATGTTCCTTTTTTAGGTAATAAAGTGACAGAAAATAAGTGTCAGATTTGTTATTCACATGGACAAAAAATGATATACATGAATTTTTTTCTGTATATGGTGGACAGAAAATACGTTAAAGATAAATGCCGGTTGACTGACACCAGGCTCGTGGAGAGGGAGGGTAAGGGCCCCACGACGTTTGGGTGGCCCGCCGTCGCTCAAAAATATAAAGTACACTAGAACGCACCATTTTAAAACGAAGAAAAAATTTTTAAAAATTTTACCCCAGATGGGCCCTGTGAGAATGTTTCCCCGGGCCCTGCTGTGGCTCTCGATGGGCCTGACTGTCACCTGGGATGAAATTTTTTAGTCCAATCTAACACTGTATCAATTCTTGCATTGACCTTGGATGTACAGTATAATTTGGCATCTATAAAACTTTACAGCATTGTCTACGCCAGTACACTTTTGCGCATCCTTGATTACATAATCTCTCTCGTTTGAAAGTGGCACTTGGTTATATAGGGAGCGTGCCAATAATTGTTACGGAAATTGCTACGTAGCGATATCTGCACATGGGATCACACAGTGTTACCTGCCACCCGACACAGGTGAATGCACCCACATTAACCCCAGCCAGACAGGCCAGTACTTGATTTACCTACCCAGAGTAATGGAAGACTGAGTTGGTCTTAGTGTGGTGTAATAGCTTGATGTTTTGTCTCTTCGCAGACACTCACTCATTCAAGTAACCTCTTAATAGGATCATAATGGGGAAGATTATTAGAACTGCTATTATCGTTACGTGTGCACAATTATAATTGGCAGCTCCTACAATTGTAGGTTTAGGTCGTTTTTTTGTGTTTTGTGTTTTATAAAGGTTAAACGTTCTGTAAAGGTCAAACTTTGTGTTTCGTTATTATGTGTTTGTGCAAGTTTGCCTGAAAAGGCTGTTTCCGAAATGACCTATACTGTGTCGAGCGAGACGTTAAACCCTACTCACTCACTCAATCTCTTTTAATAGTGACTCAACCACCTGAGTATGGTACTGTTAACAAAAAAACTCTTAGAACTATATAGTAGCCACAGACACTATTGGAGATTTTTAGCATTGCTGCTCATCATGTGAACTAAACTGTCACTGTTATACTCTGTTTACACGATCAAGCAATCATCAAGCAAACATCATGCAAATATGAAGCTTGCATAAAGCATAGCCTTCATGCTTTCGAACAAACATCGAGCAATTAGAGCGCACATCATGCACATGTATTTTGAATGCATTTGCTGGATGTTTTCTCGATGTTTGCTTGATCGTGTAAACGGCATATTACTGTGCAAGTAAACAAAACAGTGAGTTAATGATGTGCACATTATTTCTATACATCTGCATTTTGGCGTTAGAATTAGTTATCAAAAGGTTAAAGGTGGTGATATAGCTCTTAATGGGAAGCCCATTTCAGAGCTACGGAACGTCACCTGCCATATGGGATCTCACAGTGTTATCTGCCACCCGACACAGGTGAATGCGCCCACCTTAACCTCAGCCAGATAGGCTGGTGCTCAATTTACCTACCCCGGAGGGATGGAAGGCTGAGTTGACCTAGGCGGCTGATTACATACCGAGATGGTTTACCGGCCCACAGGCAGTCACTCATTAAAGTACTAACCCAGCCTGGCGTAGAGCAACTTCATTGATGGGATGAAACGCGTTACCGCTACGCCAAGCCACCAACCCATGTACGTGTCTGTTGTTTTGTTCAGAGGAGTTTGCAGCTGCTTTTCGGCTCCAATGGCATGGAGCCGTTTGAGCTGTCGCTGAACCAGGTCAACTTTGAGTCATATGACCTCGGTGAAGACAGCTCCAAGCAAGAGCCGCTGCACTCGTTCAGTAACCTCGTTTCTTACGACTGGGACCTCGAGTCATCGGAACACGACGGAGCCCCGGTGAAGCCAAGAAAACTTGCTTCATCTCACGGTTCACGTTTTTACATCTGTCATCATAATCTGGACTTACAACAACTGTCATTATGAAATAGTGCATTAACACACTTTTTTCAGTTAGAAGCTCTGTCTGATGCCACTGGCAGCCAGATTTTCTCTTAGCAGTTTGAATTGTTATTGGTAGTTGCAGTCGCTTTATATTGTCCTCAACTATAATACACGTTGATGGCATCAAGACTTAATGAAGTTTTGATATTTGGTATTTTAATTTGATATTTTGGTTACTGACATTGTGAAAATTGGTAGCAAAAATGCCATGGAAACTGGTTACAAACCATCATTGCAAAACAAAAATATCTCATTTGTGTTGTTTCAACCATGTTGTGTAGTTTGTTGCGAATTACTGTAGATTGTGACGTTCTGTGTTAATGATTTGAATGAATGAATGAACGTTTATTAGTATTGCTTTTATTGTATTTTGTTTTGTGTTTTTCTTCTGTTATTAGCTAGTGAAAATGTTACTTTTTGACACATTAGGCTTTTTGATAACATTAGGCATGTTATTTGTACAGAGAGAGAGTTGCACATTGACCAGCCAGTTAGTACCAAGAATAGTTGTAACGTCTATTCTGAAGACGACAGCGTTCACCTCTACAGTGACTTGTATGATGCTCCTCTGCTTTCAGGTGAGTAATTCAGAGAAACCTTTTCAATGTCAATATCAAAGCGTTCAGCTTCAGATGTACTGCTTAAGGCTGGAGGTGTAATCGTAGTCTCACACCTAGACTCATTGGACTTGGGCTCATTAAAGTTAGTAAGTAAGTAGTCTGCATTCGTAGTGCACCATATGTCAAAACAGAAGTTTGAATCGTAAGTGCGGGCTGTAACAGTTGATGGCGGTGTTGTCCGAGAACAGATGAGTCTTGAGGTGTCATCAAAAGGAAGTGGTAGTTCGAAGTGGGTGTGTTTTGAGTGGTAGTGTGGAAAATCGCCACAGTATGACTTGGAAGTAACTGTTGTGCACAAATTTCTGTATTAAAACTACGTACTTGGTGAATGTGGTATCGACAGACAAATATTGTGTCTAATTTCTGACATTCTGTTGTGCTGATGTTTTTCATCTCATCCTCACATTGTGAATACTGAAGTCTGCAATCATTCGTTCTCATTAAAACTGTTGGACTTGGACTAAATGGAATCGACGACGTAACTGATTCAGAACATGCGGTCATTTATAACTTGTGATAATCTACATGTAGTAGCTAGGTAGCTAATCTGTTGTTTTTGTTGTTTCAGGTACAGCAAACAGTCCTGAAGGTATGCATTTTATTTTTTTTCTGATTTAAAGACGTTGGTATTATTTAACTAAAATTATTCTTATTCGGCCGAATACTGAAATCTGCTATTCGGTACCTTTTACCTTTACCTTCACCTGCAGGGAGGGTGACCACATAAGCAGCCACCCATCGCTGAGGCCACTTCATGGGCCCAGTGCGCGACCCCGACAGACCTCAAGGTTGACAGAACCTCTTGGAAGCTTTCGCAAACATCAAGAGGAGAAACCAATGGATATCACTCAAGGTGTCTAACGAAATAGTATAGTCTCCAAGGATGTCCTTGCGGAGAAGCATTAAAGCACTGCACTGGGCAGTGAAATGTAGAGATGTATCCTCATCTTTTTGACAGAGAGGGCATTTGGTTTTTAATGCTATTCGGTACAGCTCTATAATAATTTGATATCAGCACCAGTGTTTATGCATGACTGCAGAGCAGACGTTGAGAGAGTATCGAGCTGTGAAGAGTGCATTGATGGAACAAATGTCTGTACAGAAATCTGCTAGCCAGACTCATGTGAGCCCAGTCTGTGTGTGTTTTCATGGGTTTATTGACTTTGAGTGTTATATTACAGAATGGAAACTGTGGATGTTGTATTTCTATACGTTAAGGACTTTTAATTGAGGTCGGTTACAGTATGAACTGTATTGTACACTGTGTCTCAAAAAACATCCCCAACATTTTTGACTGTAACTTGAAAACCAATTATCAGATTTTGATAATTTTTAGTATTAATATTCCTGACACAACTTGCCATGAAGTGACTGTTCAGTTTCCCACCTCACCCAATGTGTGCTTCTGCACTACCTAGGGAAATCAGATCAAGCGAAACATGTTGAAATAAACAGAAAACGTAAAAAACATCCCCGCCATTATCGGTCGTAACTTGAAGAAAGGTTAGCAGATTTTAATAATTTTTGGCAGAAATATTTCTGACACAACTGGCTATTAAAGAAGTGTTTTAGTTTCCATCACACTCAAAGTCTGCTTTTGCACTACCTTCGGAAAGCAGACCAAACATAATACGTGTTAAAACTTATGAAAAAAAACAAAAATTTGAAAATTTAATTTCTTGAATTTAATTTTTGAAAATTTGCGATATCCAGTTGATATGGCGTTGGCTGAGCAAGACAGGTCACACCCTCTGGTGAGTACAAGTGAAATACTACAGATACTAGCCGCCGGTCGTCTGGCACTCTCTGGTGACTGACAGGGCGAGTTGCACCAACGTCGTTCAACTTTGAACCCGGGTCAAATCTGAATTTGATCCTAGTTCAGCCGTAAATTACGTTGCACCAAAGCGGTTCAAGCGTTGATCTCCTTTCAATTCTGAACTGCCATCTGGCCACTGATCAAATTTTGATGTCGGTTCAACTCCTGGTTACGCATGCGCACTAGGCAATGAATATTTTCCGTGATACTGTTGTTGCAAACATTAACTAGGCAGCCTAGCATTCTGCTTCCATTTATCAATATAGTGAATGCCCCTGGCTATGACTAAGGCTTATTAATAATCGCTTTCAGATTTACAAGCAAAAAGAGTAGACAAAAATACATGACAGAGCAGCAGTGCTGCAAATGAATTATTTTAAAACATATATAGGTAGTGACCGGAAACATTGTAGAAAACCAGTGTCTATTGGAAGAGTTTTCGTATCGTCTACGGCTGCTAAAGTTCGCTGTCAGTTAGCTCACCAAATGATGGCAAAGTAAAAAATGACCGATTGCAAATTTGTGTAATAAGCCTGGCAAACAGAAATCTCTAAGCATGGCCATCTAGTAGGCGATCGAAAAATCGATCACCTGGCAGGCGTTTTGGCGATTGATTTGGGTGATCAGCCTATCGATTGCCTCAAATGGCAAGCCCTAGATGGATTGCACTAGCATAACATCTGTCTCAGTAGTTAGCATCGCATTACACATAATAATGCGATGCTGAAAACAATGGGTAAGAACATGTTGTAGAAGATGCAGTGATGTGATTGGCTGATGCTGCGATGCAGAAGACAGCGTCATTGGATGAAAGTGGGTCGCCGGTGTCACGATTAGATGCGGATGCGGATGAAACTTTTCGAGCTTTCACAGAGACTGTCGAGGCTCTGGCGCTGCAGAAGTCCGTGATTGGTGAGTCTGATAATTTTCAGCAGAACTGGTTCTGAGTTAGTAAACCTTTTCACACATAGACTTAGCAGTTGGCTTGGTGTTAATTCAGAGTGTGACGTTGATGCCCTACTGCCGACAATGCTCCCGTCTTAGTCATATTCACATCTCGATACTGAGGAGATGCTGGAGGTGTTTCAGTCTGGTAAGCACCGCCGACATCACGACCAACGAGTTATGTCATGATGCTCAGACTAGTCATTGATCTCAGGGTTATTTCTGGCTCCAGGTGACTGGTAGTCTGATGCCTACATTCCTCCCCACAGTCATCGCAGTTTGACTGTTCTCCACCACACGTGGCCATAAAATAAACTCAAATAAGTACAAATTAATAACTTTTAATAACCGCAGAAACCGTGCAAATAAAAGCAACGCATGTGAACAGAAACATAATAACGAATAATTAAACACTTAACATAAAGACATCTTCTAGGCCTACGAAAGAAGAAGGTCAACAAGATCTTATTTTTACTCCTAACAGCCAGCCTGGACCCTACAGGTCAAAAGCTGTACAGGTGGTGAGCGCAAGATAGCAACTAACTTCTCTACTGGCCCTGGTGCTGACTCGTATTTATACATATCTTTGTGGGCGTGGCCCTGCTCTCAACCAATCAGAATCACTCATCTCATCTGTCTCTGACGACGAATAAAGCAGGTATCACCTACTTTGGAATAGGCCTAAAAGAAAAAAAGTAATACGCACCTTTGGCCTCATAAGGACAGTGAATAAAACAATACATGACAACTAAGGCACCAAAAAAAACTATTACAGTCGACCATCTTACAAAAATTTACTTTTGCTACAAGAGGAAGATGTACATGCTCTACCGAGTTTCTTGTAATTGTATTGTTTGAGCTTTATTGTTTTATTTCCTGGCCAGATTCTTAGTTATATATGACATGTTAATGACTTGTGGTGGCTGTATGCTGTTAGGCAATGCAAACATAAAGCCTGCATCAGCAGAGGAGATTGATAAGGCAATTGCTGCCGCTCAGGCCAAGATGTCACAAACATCGCTGGTATTGCTGATATTTCATTGATACTTACATCGTCAGTGGTCTTGCATATGTGTGATGCTTTGTGTTAAAATGGCGTATTTGATTTAAGCATTGCCACTTCTTTAACTAATCATATTTTGTTTTGTCTGCTGTTTAGCCCGTTTTTTTGTACAATTTTCTCTAAGCATTTGTTGATTCAAACTTGTAGTCTGTCTGTCTGTCATTCACTATGTATTATTTCATGATTTATTTGTGTTGAATAATACTGTCTTTACATTGGAGTTGAATATTTTTGGTGACATTGCTTAAAGGCCGAGTCGCATCAGTTTACGTAACTGTTATAAAGCGCTAATTGGCTTAATCTTATGTTAATTTGTCAGTATTTATTAATCTTCCTGTTGCTAGTGTTATCTATAGACTGTAAAGATGAAGTTTAAAGTGGACAAATGTGACAAAACTGTGACGTCAAACAACTAGTAGCATCAGTTTAGCGTTTGACAGAATTTGAACGTTAGCAGCATCAATGGAGCGCGGTACCGGGCGAAAAAACTTCGCTTGCATTTCGAGATGTCGCTGTCATACCGGAAGTAGGCCAACGGTATGCCCTTCATTGCACCAATCGTTGACATTTCGACTTACTCTTCCGGAATGCAAGCAACTTTCTCTCTGAGCGCGCTGCACCGATGCTACGGCCAGCTCATGGCGTGAAACTTTCTCACACGCTGCAATGCATGCTATAAACGAAGCGTAGTAGGTGACGTCATAATTTCGTTTGCACAACATTATTTTTATTGAAATTCATGCAGAACGATGTTTTTATTTCAGCTGATCAGTGTATTATTAATTAGCATTACATTCTACACATATTGAGCCAAAATCGTTTTTTCATGTGACTTAGCCTTCGAAGCATCAAGTGTGCTGCATCCATCGGTCTCACTCATGCACCGTGTTGAATGAAAGCTTCCATTTGGCAAGGACACTTCTGTGCTTTAGACTATAGGGCCTTGGCCCTCCCTCACAAGAAGACAAGATTTGTGGACTGGAATCCACTATCAAAATTCACACTGCAGTCATGTTGAAACGATAAAGTGAGCTGGAGTGATTAGACTTGGCAGTCGCTCGCTCAAACTTTTGCGGCTTGGCTTGAAAATTGCTGAGCATCATGGATTCTTGACAAGGCCATTGACAGAGCACATGCTCTCGACCGATACGGAAGACGCGCTCAATGTTAAATAAACTTGCGCTGTATGGCTTAGATTCAGATATTCGTAACATCTGCAGTAGAGTATAGCTCACATCTTTTCATTTTCCATGAGCACTGTTGCTGCCACTTCTTGCATGATGCGAAAGGTGCTAGTATCCTCGTCCTTGCTACTGTTCATGCAACCATCTCCATCGCCATTGTCAGAGTCCAGATTCTCCACCAGTCGTAGCTTCTTGTTTGCAGGTTCCAGACGCACTGATGACAATGGTGTCGCTTGATCATTTGCTTACACTGTTATGGTTTCCAGGTAGTCGGATGTGATTTCACCAAAATGTCCGCCCAACAGTGCTTAGCAAAATACTCTCGGATAGGCCTAACGGGTAGAATGCAGGAGCAGATACTCTTGCGACGCATCTAGATTTCAGAGCGACGAATTTTACACCCTCCAATTTAAGATGAATAAGCAAATATTACGGACAGTTTAAAAATACAACCAGGAAAATTTTGCGGCTCGGATATTTTACGGCTGTGGCTTGAAAAAACATTTTGCAGCTCAGCTTTTGCGGCTTCGGCTGCCAGGTTTAGGAGTGATGCTATTTAGTACAAATGACGTATGTAGTACAGTTAACTCTGAAACATGCAATTTGTTTGTTGACTGATTAACGCTATGGTTGCCTTGTTTTTTACTACATCGTGCTATTTTCCAAAGTGTTTTGATAAGGTTTCGGAATTATTTCGTGCAATTGATTCATGATTTTGCTGGGATGTGTTGCAGACGTCCGATAGTGATGCAGTGGTATACAGCGGACAGTCAGTCACAGAGAATGGAGTTGTGGAGTCATCAACCAATGTCAGTAGCCGTCCTGTGGATGCCATTGACTCTTCGTTGAATATGCAGGTGGAGACACAAGACGGAATAGAGAGGAATCTGGGATCTGTGGAAATACAGTCAACAGATAAACAGCTTTCAGCTGGATCTGATGTCCCCAGCACATTTAGTGCAGTAGAAACTGCTGTAGTACTGCAGAATGATAATGAGCCAGCAAAGAATATTAATCTCGAGTCGGGGCTTGCCGCTGGCTCTGGGTCAAAGCAGTTGATTCGAGTGTCAGCTGATAGCGTTGTCACAGAGTCATCTTCTCGCAGCAGTTGGTTCTGGTCGAAAAAGTCTTCGGAGCACAACACCAGGACAAATACCACTTCTGATGCAAGCACAAGTCCCAAATCAAACGTCTCGGCCGGTGACAAACCCACACCAAAGTTTTCCAGAAGACACAAACAGTCGGGAAGAAATGAGAGTCTTGGAGTGGTTGCCACAGATCACCAAGCCGGACTGGCAGACAGTTCTGTCGCTGGAAAAGGAGATGGCTCTCTGAGATCTAGCGATGTGGAAAATAGCATTCCAGCCGGCGTCCAAGATCATGCGCAGTTTTCATCAAAGCATTGGCCAGCAGATAACCCCACAACATCAACTCCAGTCAGAGAGAAAGCCGGAAAAGAGCGAAGGATGGAAACTCAGCTAGCTCGGCAAAGTTCTTCCCCTGCAAGTGGTACCAGGCCATCGGCAGATGTCATGTCCAGCAGTCCACTTAGCTATGCGTTTATTCTGCCCGAAACGTCCATCAGGTCGTCGTCTACGGCTACTGCAACCCATACGTCGAGTTTTACCAGCACTCGGAGTGAGTTGATCTCCGTGTCGCATGATTCGCTGTCAACGCCAGCTGCTTCCAGACAGACTTCTGCTGCTGTCGATGTAGTGTTTGACGAAGGTCGCTATGAGATGCTGCTGCGTGAGAAGGCGGGGCTGGAGGGACGCCTGGAAGTGATGGAGAGGGAGAACAGCGAGATGCTGCACCAGCAGGCGGAGCTGAAGCAGCGGGCGGCGATGTACGAGCAGCAGATAAAGACGTTCATGTCGATCAGCGAGGCTGCGGGTGCTGACCGCAGTGCAATGGCAGTTGATCTGGAGACTCTAAGGCAGAATAGAACCCGGCTGGAGACAGTGATCGTCGATGCACACAAACTGCTGGAGGAGAAGGAACAGGAAGTACAGACGTTGGCGCGTGATGTTGAGTTGGCTCGGCTTGCCGGGGAGAAACATCTGGAGAGACTGGCCAACGTCCGACGTGAAGCAGCATCCCGCGATGCAACCGTGCGAGACCTGAAGGCTAAGATCACAGAGCTGTACGTCCAATCACAGACGTCGGATCAGTCACGGCAGGTTCTGGAAGGTGAGTTGGCAGCCGTTCGAGCCGATGTAGCAGCACTGACTGAAGCCAAGGAGTGGTATGCCAACCAACTGCGGGCCACACAGAAGGACAGGACTCGACTGCAGCAGGAAGCTGCAACAGCCCGGGCTGAAACAATCACCGCTAATGTGGCGTCGGAGAGGCTGCGGGCGGAGAATGCCCGCGTCAAGAGAAATCTCGCAGAAGTAGAACAGCGGGTGTTGACAGAGAAGCAGACCCTGGCTCGACATTTGGAAGACATCGAGGCGGACATGCTTGCTAGAGAGGCGGCACTGACAGTGCAGCTGCGACAAGCCAAAGAGTCAGCCAATCATTCAGCATTAGCAACATCTTCTCACGATGAAACCGAGGAACTGAGCTGCCTGAAAGCCGAGCTCCAGCGGAATGCTGAAAGGATAGAGACCGTAGAGCGAGAGAACGTGGAGTTATCCCGGCGGCTTGCACTGTCTCAGCAGTGTGTGATTGATCGTGACGAGTTGATCAAGTCACTGGAGCGTGATCGTGAGACTGCCGAGCTGAGGGCGGAGGCTGCTGAACAGAGCTTGACTCTGCGATCGGCTGACTTGCAGCAACTTGAGTTGGAACGTTCAGAGCTCCAGCTGCAGCTGGATTCTGCCAGCAGAGAGCGGACGGTGATCGACCAGTCGTTGCAGACGTTGCGGCGTGACACGGCCGTGCTTGAGACCAGTTTCCGCCGCATGCAGCACGACCTGGCGGCCAAAACGGCAGAAGTTGAAAGACTCTCGTCGCTGAGACCACACGGCAGCGAAGAACAGTTGTCGGAAATGTGGCCGGACGTGGAAGCCGCTGCTGGTCTGAAGATGAGTAGAGCAGCTTTAAGATCTGCCGTCGATGGTCCTGTGTTGTCCCAGATCACTTATGCGGATAAAGAGATTCAATCAGATGAGTTTACGGACGGAGTTGATGGCTCGCTCCCACAGACGTTGCAGGAATCTGTTTCACTGGTCTCAACAGACACCCAGACTGAGGAATCTATAGTAGCTGTGGTTACTGAGACAGCAGAGCAGATGCTAAGAGTTGATGACGTTGTCTTGCAGTCCGAAGTAATCCGTCCGGCCTTGGAGACATCTGTAACAGCAACTGCCGGTGTTGACAGCAGAATTCTGGAACAGCCTCTAAAGCAGAGCGCTGATGTCGAAGCTCATCTTGTAGCGGAACTAAGCAACAAATCACACATCATCGACGAACTGAATGAAGAGCTGGGTCATATCAAAGCATGCTTGTCGAAAACACAACTACAGCTGGATGCAGCCAACAGGCACAGGCTTGCCCTGGAATCAGCAGTAAGGTCGACAGATTTGAGTAAGGAAGGTAATGTTGCTGTGCAGTCGTTGGTTTTGAACACGCAGGACGATTCGTTCCGGATCTCTTCCATTTCCGATATGACACCACACAGGTCTGGAGATGTGGCTCAGGTGCATAAAACCAGCCGTGAAGTTCAGCTGCAGACCGATGAAGTGGGTTCTCATGGCGATGATAAGCTTCAACAGCAGTTGGAGCTCCTCGAGACAAAGTTGACCAGTCTGCAGCAAGAACTAGATAGTGCTGTGAATGAAAAGCTGGAGCTTGAGACAGCGAAGGCACTGGTGGAACAGGAAGCGAGAGCAACAGCCGCGCGACTCTGTGAGGTGGAAAAACTGCTACAGCAGACACAGGACGACCTGCTTCGACTGGAACAACAATTGTCAGACGCCGACCGTAACTCACTGGAGATGCACAACAGTGCAGTGCAGCAGCTGGAAACTGAAAAACTCACCCTGCAGTCTCAGCTCACGGAATTAACTCAGACTCACCACAAAGATGTCTCACGCCTCAAGTCAAAGGTTTGTTGCTACCGTTGTCTTTGACTGTCGCTTGTCAAGTGTTAACGATATACTGTTATGCTTAGCATAGTGTGGACTGTCTTAAAAATCCATATGTACTTATTAACTTTGAATTTGATATTTTTGTTTCTTTGTCGGTTGTATGAGGCATTACAGTAAATTGGCATCATAAATACAGCAAGGTCTGATTTAAAATGCTTGTGCCAATAGTATGAAGTAAGTTTGTTAGTTGACTAAATGATTATTATTAAACTTTTTATTTTTGTTTTATTTATTCTCTGCTGATTTGGCTGGTTTCCCCCAAAATTGACTTGCTGCAGCAGCTGAATTCATTTTCTGTTACCTGACCAACAGCAACATCAAATAGCGACTGCAAAATTTTGCTGATAAAAAGTCCACTTTGGTATGTAAACATAAGAGTAATTCCACACCTGATTGCAAGCATAGGGTCTGAAGCTGATCCTGGTTTCATGGTAGTCAACCTTCACATGGCGTCATGGCTTAGTCATATACCTGGCTGTAGGCTGCTATTACTTTATGCTATACCCACGATTATCTACTCAGCTGCAGAGCATTGCCACTTTTTGGCCGGTAGGCCTACCAAATTATACTGCTTGGTTACAGAAGTACATGTGTGTAAATAACTTGCTTAGAGTTGTTACCTGGCAGCAAAGCTGATGGGAGTCGAACTTGCAACCACTCATTCGCAAATTCTATGTCATAACTACCGAGCTACCTACTCGATAAATTTTGTAAATCTTTTGCTACAGTTACGAAAATAGAGAATTATTTTTCAAAGGTTTTGCTTTTGTTGTCGAGATGGTAAAATTTGGTGCCAAAGAGGGCTACAGTTCTGGAGGTATAGAATTATTCCTTGAGGATTGTTGTTTGATGGGCACGTTGTGTAGAACTTAAAGCTGAGCAAGCAGCTGGAGTCTATGGGCGTGGAACATAGTAATGAGGTCGGTCGGCTTGAGGCTCGGGTCCAGGAGCTAGCCGGTGAACTGACATTGGCCGCTGAGATGAGGACTCGACTTGAAGTTCATAGCGAAGAATCCAGACAGCGAGCAGCTCTAGACGCTGATGAGCAAACTGCTCAGCTACAGCAACAGCTGCAGGTATGGTTTTTGGATGATAGAAAGGATTTTATCTGTCTGTTTTTCGTAATTGTTGACTGCATGATGTACGAATGGCAAAACAGCAGCTTGCCGGCTTGTTTACAGTTTGTCATTTTCAGCTGGGCTTTTTTCCTCCAGTCTATTACATTAGTGGTGCTATGCTTTATGCATTATCGAAGTGAAGTAGTGAGTAGCCATTTTGCTTGTCTGGAGCTTGCATCTGATTTAATTTTGCTTTACGCCACCAGTGATTTTGGATTAACTTTTGAGTGTTATGCTTGGCTTGTGCCTGGTTTAATCCTGGATTAGAGGTTGCTAAACGCAGTTCTTGGTTAATTTTTGGTTATGCCTTGTTTACACCTCATTTCAAAAAAACGAGCATCAGTGTAGTCTGACCACACACTCTCAGGGTAGACAGACTATTCACTTTTGGTACAGACAGACCACAAATTCTCAGAGTAGACAGGTCGAATCTTTTTCATCTTCTGTAGCTGATCTGCCGTTTTCTGTGTGAATCGCGTTTCAGTCGGGGTGGGCGTTTTATGCCAACTGGAAGACTCGGGCCACTTTTTTTGTGTGGTGTTCCTTGACTTGTATGCTTAGACTAATGGTGATGACACACAAGCCAGTTTTCTGGTGCCCATTTCTGGCATGAAATTAAACATGTTCATACTGGCGCCAGTAAAAATCTGGTACCAGAGAGTATGACGCAACAACCAGTTACAGGACATACAGGTACCAGTCAACCAGTACCAGCAACTGGTGCCAGCAAACTGGCCAGTGTGTTATCACCACAAGACTACTACGCCATGCTGTTATTTATTCACAGAAGTCTTACGTTGATCTGGAGTCGTCCAACGCCACCAGACGTCGGCTTGAAAACGAGTTGAGTTCGGTGGAGACTGAGCACCAGCTTGTGGTGACGGAGTATCGACAGCATATAGAGGAGCTCAGCGTCGAGCTGCGGACGTTGCAAGTGGTTGTCGAGGAGCAGAGAGGCTCTAGCAACGAGGCTGCAAGACTGACGTTGGAGCTGGAGAAAGAAAGAGGGCGATTTGCAGGTGTTTGAATATTTTCATTGAATTACAACCGTCATTGACTAGTTTGTAGAAATTCCATTAACAGCTACTGCCTTTGAAACATCTGTTTACTGCTAGTTGGATCACGGAAGCAACTTGCATCACAATCTTGAACAAGACAGTTCGATAAACTGAGATACAGGGTTCTACCAACTTCCTCGTAAAAGAAGAAGGCAGCAGCAGTTGCCGAAGCTTTATCAACAGACTAGTCAGTAAATGATGTAATCTGATGAATTTATGTAGTGCGTTTGTTTCCGTCTAGCTCATATGGTGCAGCGTAGCAGAAAGACTGCAGAGCTGATACACTGATACCATGCTGTCAGATTGCTGTTTTAATGGCCATTTTCTGCAGTTAAATGCCATGTCGCATCAGTTTATGTAACTGTTATAAAGCGCTAATTGGCTTAATGAAATGTTACTTTGTCAATATTTATTAATCTTCCTGTTGCCAGTGTTATCTATATACTGTAAAAATAAAGTTTAAAATGGACAAATGTGACAAAACTGTGATGTCACAAACAACTATTAGCGTCAATGTAGTGTTCGGCAGAATTTGAACGCTAGCATTGTCGATGGAGTGCGGTGCTGGGGAAAAGACTTTACTTGCGTTTCGAGAAGTTGCTGTCATTTTTTAAAAATTATACAGTCTAAGGTATTTTATTTTAATCAGCTTGAATATCGTTTATTATCTCTTCTATCTGCCAACATTTGTAGCTGATGTAGTTGGATAAACGGTTGTTGCTGAACAAGCTGCAGCTACTAGTACGGCTACTTTTACTACTACAACAACTACTGCACGTGTGTAGCATTGGAGCAGAGTCACGTGGCTCTCAAACAGCACTCCGTGGCCCTGGAAGCGGCACTGGCCGAGCGTGCCTCATCCGAACTGGAGTCGGACTCAGCTGCACGGGACTTACTCGGACGTCGAGACCAGGAGTTGGCCGAACTCACCGAGCACGTCCAAGAACTGGAACAAGCACTGGGCAAGGAACGACAAGCTGCCAAGGATATACGCTCTCAGGTTTGCTGCAACTTCCTCTACTGATGCTACTGGTGTTGCCAGCTTGTAGCTGATGTTTTTATGCTGCATGCCATTTTAGTTTTGAACAGTGTTAATACATCCTTTTATTTCTATTGCACTGAATGGCTTTTATTGTGCTGATGTGTCATTAAGAAGCTACTTACTCGCTCACTTTTATTCGTCATGTCGACGAAGTTGGGAACAAGACACATTCTAGAAAAGCAATTACATTGAAGTGCAGTGCATCATCGGCTGACAGATTTGTTAATCTGTTGTAGTCATAGTAATAGTGTAGTAGTAATATTATTAGTGCCCATACCCAGTCCTCATTATCATTGCTGTTGTGGTGATAATTGGTTGGCTGTGTTGTTGGTGTAGTTGTTGACAGAGAAAGGGAACCACATCAAGGTCCGTCGTCAGTTGGATCAGCTCACATCAGACCATGCCCAGCTGTCAGCGGAGACCACCACACTGCGTGAGTCTGTAGCTGAACTGACGTCATCCACGCAGTCGTCCGCTGAGCGCGAACTACAGCTAAAGATGACCGCTGACCGACTGACAGCTGAGCACCGGGCTGCGCTGGTCGACCGTGACAGACTGACCCGTGAGCTCGATGACAGGAGAGCCCGCGACGTCGCTCTTAACGACAACATACAGGTCTACATTCTGTCCAACGCATTATTATACAAATAATGACTGGTGTCGAGTTCATCATTGAAAATTTTATACCCGAAGTTCGTAAAATGTTGCCACAAGGTCAGAGATCGAGAGCAACATTTCACAAACTGAGGGGATAAAATTTTCAATGATGAACTCGACACTAGTCACTATTTGTTCGGTTATACCTCAAAACCAGAACAACAAAATAAACAAAAATCATTTGGCGATTTTAATGTTGCCCTGTTGCACGGGCAACATTGAAGGGAACTGTGGCCCACCGGGCAACATTGCTTATTTTTGAACGTCATGTGATGCGATTTGGACAATTATGTACAGGTATTTTGCATTGAGGTATAACTTATGTTTCTGTGCGTATTTTACATTGACAATATGTTCAACCAGTGATGTCATCAGCCTGTCAACTTGGCGGTTCATTTTCTACGGACTTTTCGTAGGTCATTGATTCCAAATGTAAGTTTCTTCGTGTTGACAAAACGCTGGTCGGTGATATTACTATCAAAATTATCAGAAAGTTGTGCTGTTTTAGGAAAATGGATAAAATATATATATATGTATATGTTAATGTTGGTGTCCATAGACCTTTAAGGTGGGGCATGTTCATATATGACAGGTGACAGGTGGCACTGTGTTATCCCATGTGACAGGTGATGATCCGTAACTATGAGATGGGATACCCATAGATAGCCATCCATGACTTTTCTGAGCTATTGATAGCACTTGGCAATGTTTTGCAGGGCTTGGAGTGGCGACTGTCGGAGAAAGATGCAGAGCTTGCTGCTGCTAAAGAATGTCTAGAGCTCGTGGAACAGCGACAGGCGATGGAGATGCACAGTGTCACCCAGTCTCTGCAGGTGTCATTTTTCTTCCGATACTCCGTGCTCGGAATTTTACACCAGTCAATATATTGCTTTCAAAGTGCATCATATGCATTTTTCTGAAAGTTTTTGACATCAAGTCAGCTTGATCTGACTTTCGGAAGTGAAAACTGGCACATGTTTACTTTCGTCCTGGTGAATTGTGGTTATCTGCACTATTTTGGTTTCCAAATTTCGAGTTATGATTCTGTATGGGAGATACGGTGGGACAGATTGATAAGCAAGATGTCTAGTGCAACTGCATATTTTTTGTCTTAGCAGATATTTTGTCTCACGTGCATACCTTCTATCCTCCAATAGACAGTATTATGGCACTGACTGTCTGGAGGATAACTGGGAACGTTATTAGAACTGCCATTATTGATACATATGCACAGTTATAATCAGCAGTTCTTACAATTTTAGGTTTAGGTCAATTTTTTGTGTTTTATGTTGCATAAAGGTTAAACTTTGTGTTTTGTTATTATGTGTATGTGCCATTTTACCTGGAAAGGCCATCCCCGAAATGATCTATACTGTGTAGGGCGGGACGTTAAACCCCACTTACTCACTCATTAGGAATGGAATGGAATGATTTGGATTTGTTTGAATTTTGATGATGAAAGGTGTTTGCTTGTTTTCAGTCGAAGGTTGCCGAGTTATCCGATGTGAGTGATGAACTTGCAACGAGCAAGAAAGAGCGGTCTTCGCTGCAGGCAAAGATTGTTCAACTCACCACGGCACTTAAGTCAGCTTTGGCTACTAAGGTCAGTTTCTTGGATTGTTCGGAGGTCTTATGCTGTAGATTAATAACTTTATCTAATGCACTTGCATGTGGTAATGGCTTTTGCAAGGATGATGATTTTTGTTAATTAGCTGTATACGTTCACCAGATCCTACCCTTGATTTATTGTTCTAGTAATAAGAGAAGTAAAAAATGTTTTAGATGACGTCTAAAAGTAGGTAAACAGTGTGAGCTTCATTTTAGTGTTTGGCAAAGCATTCAAAGTAGATGGGCCAGCATGTCCAAAAGCACGACTTTCATAGGTTGTCTATATTATACAAGTAGTCGAGGCATCGAGGTCATCATTGAAAATGTTCGACCCAAAGTTTGTAATATGTTGCCCGAGATCGAATTGAGGGCATCATGATACGTTATGTTATGTCATGGAGTGGTTTTCTGTCGGTGTTTAGGTGAACTTATCGGTTGCAACGGAAGCAACGGCTGAACTGGAGCGATTGCTGCAGGAAGTGTCAGCGCCACCTGACGACAGCAACAAGTAAACACAGCTTTTTGCTCAATTTACAGGGTGGGCCAAAAAACGTGCTACTTTACTTTTGTCCATTTATTGGTTGATTTTATTATGTATCCCACCATATGGTAAATGTGTTTCTACACTACCTTGTGAAATATAAATGTAAGAAAAAACTAACGATAATAACAAAAATTTAGGTAAATGAAAAAAAAAACTCTTCAGACCAACATTGCAATGAATGATTCATATGACACTAGACCGTGTTAGACCCACACAGTTTAGTGTCATACAGATCATTCACTGCAGTGTTGGTTTGAAGTGTTTTTTTAATTTTACCGAAATATTTGTTTGTTATTGTTGTTGTGTATGCATTGATATTTCATATTTATGGTGTGTTGGGATCTATAATAATCACATTATTGCAAATTGTCTGCAGAGTGTGCCAGTGAAAGAATTTTGAAAATCAGTCAATAATTTGCGAAGATATGGACAAAAGTAAAGTGGCGCGTTTTTTGGCCCACCCTGTATATCATGTTCAATTGTTCATACAGTGGCAACAACAACGAAATACAGATTCAGCTGCTGAGACATGATGCAATAAGTTTGGATGGCCTGCAGTTATTGTCAACAGCTTCGTAGGTTAAAAGTCATCAGGGGATGGGGGCAATTTTTGGACAGGCAGCTGCTGCAAATTTCTAACTGCAAAATTATTTTTGCTCTTTTCCTAAAATTTGGGAGGAATTGTCGAATTTTGCGAACTTAGAATTTGATCACGCACATCTCCAAAATGGAACATTTTAGTCAACAATTGGAACACACTATTAACAGCTGGAAAGTTGTATTGCAAACCAAAGATACTTAGATACATTCTAGTGTAGTTTTGTATACTTTGGTCTACTAGAAATATTTGCTGGAGTTTTCACTCATTCTGTAATGTACTATTACCAGTGTGGCATATCGCAGCAAACAAGCTCCAATTTTCTGACAAGGGAAAAATTTTTTTGCAGGCCAAAATTTAGACAAAGCACTCCGCTTGCCCCGTTGCTGTGATGCTGCCAGTGACTGTAAAGTAAAGCTGTTAAATTAACGCATTAATTAACGCGTTAATGTGGTTATAATTTGACGCGTGTTAAAAAAATTAAGCACATATGTAAATTTATGTTAATTTATTTAAATTTACTAAATTCTGTGAAAGAAAAGTTTCACTTCTTTGTTAAACTGCAGTTATTTGACAATAAAATAAATTTAAGTAACTAAACTGTAGTTGTTGTTCATCACTACTGTAAATAAATAATTATTCCAATGACAGGCTAATAGATTTCTATGCTAGCTATGACGTCAGTTATTGTTGATTGTACATTTTAAAATGTGTTTCTAACTTTCTATACTTTACAGGCGGAGCCTCCCCAAATGTCGCTGGACCTGGGGTAAGTTATCCCCCCTACTCTCTCTCACGACGGGCCTGGGTGCGTTAATTAATGCGTGTAAAAAATTAACGCAGTGCGTTAATGCGTTAAAGAAATTAACGCTTTGACAGCTCTACTGTAAAGCGTATTCTATGCTTTGTTGATGTCGTGCTTCGATTGGTCGGTGTGCAGGCCGCTGAGCTTCTTGCAAGCAACGTTGAATGGACTGCGTGGTGAGATCAGTTCGCTGCAAACTCAGATTAACGAACACACTTCAGCCGTGCAGACCTCCTCACTTGCTTGGCGGTAACTACTACACATACTACTACTGCTACTGCTACTGCTAATGCTACTGCTACTACTACTGCTACTACTGCTGCTACTGCTACTGCTGCTACTGCTACTGCTGCTGCTGCTACTGCTACTGCTACTACTACTGCTGCTACTGCTACTACTGCTACTGCTACTACTACTACTACTGCTACTGCTACTGCTGCTACTGCTACTACTGCTACTGCTACTGCTACTACTGCTACTGCTGCTACTACTGCTACTGCTGGTGATGGTGATGCTTCGTAGCTTTGTGAGGGGTTCAGTCTTCTAAAGAGCTACATTCCGACCTTTGCCTTTACCTTTACCTTTGATTGCCCATGCAATGAGACTACTACTACTACTACTACTACTACTACTGCTACTGTGCTGTGTGTGCATGTAGTGAACTGGAAGCTCAAGTGCAGGACTTGCGTGAAGTCTGTAAGACATCAGCGGCCGACCGTGCTGCTGCAGCTGCCAGTCAAAGTTCATCCGAGTCTGAAGTATGGAGTTCGTCGCCACGCTCAGTGATTCATCTGCCTACCAGTGGACCGGTCGTGATTCCCGGCAAGCTGGTCAACGTGACCCCCACAAGCCCTCATCATGACACGTCACCATCTCTGACCAATAGCAACACCGCTGATGATGTAACTGTACAATTCCCACCCTCCTTCTCCTAGCCACTAACTCCTGAGCATAGTCAAAATGTAGCCCACTTCCTATTCCGACATTGCCCATATCGACATATAGGGTGTAGGATAGGGGAGGGGTTAGTGATAGGGTTATGATGAATAGGGATTAATTGCATCTTTGGCTATGCCAGACCCCAACTGTTACGCAGGCTTACAGTAACGTAACATTTGTCGGAATAGCTACTGTTTGAATAGGAACCTGAACCCTGTCGGAATCACATTCTGATCACATCTTCGCTTGAAATATCCGGGTGTTTATGAATGAAGGTTGATGCTAAACTTCACGTACATGTGTGACTGGTTAGTATTCGTTTGTCCAGTAGCATACATTACATTACATTACGATTTTTTAACGTGGCCTAAGTAAAAAACCTCACGGTCCACAAATAAAACCGCAAGTCACGACAAACTGTATATGACTGTCTGGAAACCATGACAGTGTGTCACATGCGACAATGTCTGGTGGCCTGACAGACGTCCAAGACATGCAGAAAACACGGCTGCCAAAGTAGCGGCGCCACACACAATCCACATCTGAACAGCATCTCAGGCAAACGTCGCAGGTCATCCAGCAAACAGCGGCAAGACGATGTCAAGTTGTCGATCAGCTGATCAATGGGTGGCGGCTGCATGTTGGTGTTGACCTCCGCAACAGCCGCGGGACCTGGACCTCTCAGCCCAAGCCTTGCAGACCACACCTGGCGGCGAGTGACATCAGTGAAGCTGTACTCGGCTTGCAACCATAGCCCCAGCAGCTGACCACGACTATAGACTTGGTCACGCATGGCTGAACATGTAGGACACATGGAACATGGCCGCGCGGCCAACAGTCTAGCTAGGCTTGAGCACGAAGTAGGTTTTCCAGGCTAAATATTCCACGAGTGCTCGGCAAACTGGAAAACAACATGAACCTTCGTACTCCAGAAACCACAGGCTACTACGCAGTCATACTTTCAGCAAGCAGAAGCACATACGGCCGCAGTATTCATACGAATTCGTCGGACATGCGGAAAACGCGGCTGCCACGTAGTGGCGCCACTGCTAGCATACATTTACCATCGTATCTCTCTTGGTCGACCATTACACACTGTCATTCTCTTCGTATGTAAACTCAAGTGCTAAGTCCTTCCAGAGCCATAAGGCTTCTAGGGCGGCGCTGATCTCCGTTTCCTTGGCCCTCAGCCAGTTGTACTGCAAGACCACAGGTTCGGACGGGGCTAGTGTATCATGTGGTGTGCCTGTTTACGTCCCAGCTTTTGCTGGGACTCATTGCGCCTACCCATGGAGGGACGGCCAGGCTGAGTTGACCTGACACTGTTCATTTCATGTGTGTGCACTAATTTGCAACGGCCGTTAACCAGTAGTTACGCATAATTATAATTCAATGTTTTTTGGTAACACAAGAGGCATCCTGTCCGTAGAAGTTTTACCATGGAGTTTACTTTGGGGACTGGTTTGACATGACCCGGGATGATGTAACCAGCTGTAGGAATTTCAGGAAAATGAGTGAGCAGGTTCAATAAAAACCAAGTGTGTGGATGTTAATAGAAGAACTTATTCTCATGAACTTAGCATAAGCGTTTGCTGTTTTCTGAATGTCTTGTTTATGCAGCATGCGAGCCATTGGCGTCATGGTAGGGAAAGGGGGGTGGACAGGAAGGCAATTGGCCCCCAAAATTTTATGCTGTCAAAAAATTTACTTTTTTCGTCAAAAGTGCAAAATTTGGGACTGTAAAGCTACCTTTTTTGTGAAATCTGGGGGAAAGAATTGAAATTTGAGCATGCATTATCTCCTTTCTTGGCAATTTGCAGCTATCGGTGAGAAAAATTGCAAATTCCTGCCTTGCCTACTCACCTCAGCTTATCATAATGCCTCTGTGAATTACCTCTTGGATTCTCAGATAATATTGTTCATGTGTCACATCACTTGGTTCTCATTGTACTGTTGACGCAAAGTTTTATTGATCGTCCATCTTATTTTGGAAGAATTGTGTTCAGTTGAGAACTGGAGCTGCAGCTTATAACATCTACAGTGAACTTGGCTACAGTATCTTGTTGTTGTTGTTGACGTAATGAGCCCAGTCAGGCACTGCCTATATAGGGGGAGGGGAGGCAGATGCCCCAAAGAGGAGGAATACCACCAGATCGTCCCACTTGAAAGTGAGTCCGGGTTTCCATCTCTCCCTCGTGAAGTTGGCCGCCATTTCATTGAACGGGGGCACCACTCAAAGGCGGCTGTCGTTGCCCACAGCTGACAGACCGGCAGTATCTGCAACTGCTTAATGTGTGGCCATCTCACTGGATCTTGCCTATCCATCCATCTTTTTGTCCGTCTATCCCGTGTGGCATCTGAACTCAAAAACAAAAAGCCGCAGATGGTTGGTCTGGATTTTGTGGTACGGGCAGTCCAGTGTATGACTAGATGGATAGCCACATAGCATGTCAGCATTGGGCTGACATAGTTTTTTCTATTTTTACGATACTGCACATATTTATTATATGCTTGCATTTGCATTATGTTTATTTATGTGACGGGTTTTGTTGTGTATTTGCGTTGGTGATACAGATATTGTAAGAAGTCTGTTACTTGTAGCTGTGATTGAGTGTAAAAGGCAACCTGCATTACTGCTGGTGCTACCCCAGCTATTTTTATTGAAATTGTAGCAAAACCACTAACACAAACAGAGCTCATTGCAGTTGCTAAGAAAGCAACACGATTAGGGATTGCAATCCCAGGATCCCGGCCTTTTTCGCAAATCCTGAATCCCGGGATTGGCAGCGTCTAAATCCTGGGATTTTGGGATCACAAAAATGAGTTAAAATTGTGCTTTTTCATGTATAAAATGATGGAAATATAAATTTTTAGCCATCTGATAAATGAAATATTTTATGTGTGCACGTACTACTTTGTGTGGTGCACTGTTATTTGTATTTTTACAGTCATTGTCACTCCCTGTACAGTTGTATATTTTTTTTCTGTATGGGCTTATACTACATCCTATGTATGAAATAAGTCATTTGGGGATACCAAAATGACGACCAATCTGTAAGCCTAATCCTGAAATGGGATCCCAGAATTATAGATTTCTCAATTCCGGATCCCGGGATTAAGAATTCAGTCCCGGGATTGCGATCACTAAACACAATGTATTGCGGAGGATAATTTCAGTGCCTGTGCCTCATTTTCCTACAGCATTTTTGTTGTTATTATCATTGAATATTCCGCTTGTACTTCGCAGATTGATTGTAATTATTTCCGTTGCATTCCTTAGATTTAGTTTTATGTTGAGATTGTACTCAGCACTAGGAACTCTTGCTGTTATTGACTTGTGTAGAATGCCCAGACAACAGATGATACTAGCAGTCTTTTCCTTTTCTCTATGTCACTGTTTATATTCTTGAGTGAGAGAATCCAGTGCTAAATTTTCATGTCTCCACCACCGATAGGTATCCGCAGAAGCATTACCTTATAGCCCATTATGCAATGTAGGTAATTTCACCAGACTGCTTGATATAGTTGAGGCTAAAGATGAACTCACTGGGTATATGCGGCAAAATATACACCAACGTCAGATTGATTAGTAGAGCTGTCGAATTAATGCGTTAATGCACATTAGTTCTTTAATTCGGTGAAGCAGGAGTTCTAATATTCCACTAAACTACGTTTATTTGACGATCGAATAATGTTCAAGTAATTAAAAATTGTTTTGTTGCCGTTCCATGACTACTGTCACAGCCATGCTACACAGGCACGACTTCATGGGTTTCATTCCACTCACCCTATCAATGTAGTCCACCTACAATATCAGGCTGCAATAGTAATGGTGCATTATTAACGTGTTAACGCATGCGTTAAAAAATTAACGCAATGCGTTAACAAAAACTTAACGCTTTGACAGCGCCACTGAAGTCTTTTCAGCGCCACTGAAGTCTTTTCAGCGCCACTGAAGTCTTTCCAGCGCCACTGAAGTCTTTTTAGCACATACTGGCGCTTTACAAGTCAGATTATTATTATTATTATTATTATATTGATTAGACTTTCACAGTTGTGGGATATTAGTTAAGGTCGTGGCAAGGTCAAATAATTCGGCGAGTTAACGGGTGAATGCATCCACACTCGGGCATTGGTTCAGTCGATATGCATCCAATTTGATCTTTGGGGTGATATTTTTTGCTGGTAAGCACCATGCTTCAATTAACAGCAGTTAGCCAACGTCTTTGAAAGATATTTTTATGCTGATTTTCGTCTGTAAATAGGTATGTACTTATGCAGATACTTGCATGTCGTTTGATTGTATGCGCTTACGTTATATTACAGTGACTTTTTACCCAGTTCGGTTTTTGTTTCCTTGCTTCTAATAGTAAACTGATGAGGCATTCTGTTGAAGACAGACAGTGCTAAGTGAAAACGTGAAAGTATGAATTACTGAAATAGGAATATTGTTACTTAATTATCAATATTTTCCGCCTTTTCTCATACGGCTAACAGTCCCATTCAGTGTGCGTTTATTATTTGCTGCATGTATTGTTGTTAGTACTATGATTAGTTTTAATATTTGTATTAGGAGAGTGCCTTGATGTTTACGGTTGGAGTATAATCTGCACATTAACGAATATACTGCGTTTACTTCTGTAGTACCTCATGAACTTAGATTTAGAAATCTGCACGGCTGAAACAAAGTACTGTGATTTCCTGTGGTTCCTTAAGAAATGGTTCCAGAATTTTGACTTTCGATACAGTTATCGTCTACAGACACATGAATTTTGTTGTTTTGAAGCTTTATTGATAGTTTTGTAATTTTGACGGACAGTATTAATGCAACAGGTGATCTGTCTCTTCACTAGTGCATGGAAGAAAGGCTTCGAACAATGACATGTAATGCTGTCTTGCACAAAAACATTGTGAAACTTTGCAAATCAGCTAGTATGCAAACCGGTTCAGCTGCAGACTACTAAATACATATATACAAATTGTATTTACAACGCTAACAACAGAGACAACCAGACAACACAAGAGCGAGTACGGTCTAACGTCCCGTCATTTTGGGGACGGCCTTAACACATTGTTCCTACGGTGAGGTAAAGTCAAGGAAAATCAAAGTAGGCCTACCAGGATGCAAAAAGTTAACAAAGGTGCCGAAAAAAAATTGAACTGTTGTACACAGTACAACAGTTCAAAGTTTAACGTTGTACAAGAGTTCAAAATTTTTTCTGCTTTCTTTGCTCGCAGGTTATTTCTATCAACACTTTTGAATTCGTTTCGCCGCTATTGTTTTTAGTGTGATTGCAAGCGATTGAAAACCAACAGTGATATTTCGCATGAACAAATTAGTCAGGGAAAACGACTTCCTAACCAGAGTCAGGGAAAATGAATTCTGCAGAGTAATAGGAACCATGTTAACAGGAAATGCACATAATAATGGAACGGAAAGCTTAACCTTTACAGAAAAAACCTAAGATGGAAGGGAAACTGCAAATTGTGTAAATTTTAATGAGCTGACACTCGGTAACAGTTCCTGAGACACTGGCAAAATTACTCAAAAATACCAAAAAAATTGAACATTCTTGTATACTTGCTCAGAACAAGTGTTGTGATAGTTCACAACCCTTGTTTTGAGCATGTATACAAGAATGTACAATTTTTAAGTAATAATGCACAATATGCATTGAAGAGATTTTGTGTTAGGTTTACAGTCTGTATATTATACGGTTTACGTTCTATAGTCGATACCCAACTGAAGCCAGAGAATATGACAGTATAATACCGATAATAATGATAGCAATAATGATAAGAATACCAAATACAATAAAAAAAACCCCAGACAAACAAAACATCAGACACTGGCTAAAAATGGTACTATCGTGAGTAACAAGAAAAAAAAATCACCTTTGTCGTGAAAATTACAGCTGACACATGGATTATGAATTATAACGCCAATTATACAGACACCTTGTGATAATAGGAGATTTCTGCAACAAGTGGTCAGCTGATGCTAATAATAAAAATAATCTGCCAGCAAGAGCTCATCAAAAACACTCATTCATATCAACGCAGCTGACGAGAACTGTTACTACAACTACAACAGGCATAATAATAACAATAGTAATAGTAATTATAATAATACGACTACATTATAATGGTATACATTAAAAGAGTGAACAGGTAAATCCATTCTAGCCATCTAGGCAGTGACAATACAAGTTGTCCACTGTAACAAACTTCCCAGCGCAACTGCTTAGATACTTAGCAACTGAGCAATTTTGGAGAGCTTCGGAGATTGCGGCATGAGATTAAAACTGAACGCTGCCACCGTAAGTAAAACTGTTATCATTTAAAAAGTGGCACAAAGCACTGTAACTCGGCATTAAGCAGCACACGATGAGCTATTACTGTAAATAATAATAAATTTATATAGTGCACATAATGTTGGTGAGAAACTCGCCAAATCTGTTAATATTCCACCCTTCAATTTCATCAACAACTGGGCGTTTTTCAAATTATACGACAGAACACACATTGTGTGGGCTTTGCAAATCTTGACCAAAATTTTCAACTATGACGTGACTGAGTGAGTGAGTAGGGTTTAACATCCCACAGTATAGGTCATTTCGGGGACAGCCTTTGCAGGCAAAATTGCACAAACACAATAACGAAACACAAAGTTTAACCTTTACAGAAAGTTTAACCTTTATGAAACACAAAACACAAAAAAGACCTTAATCTAAAATTGTAAGAAATGCCGATTATAATTGTGCATTTGTAACAATAATAATTTTGGCAATTCTAATAATTTCACTGAACTGTGATGTGACTTATAAACAAAGAAAAGGCTGTGGAATTCTGTAATTAACAATGTAATTTCTTACTAAAAGTGCAAAATGGCAAACACTGAAAATAATTAAAAAAACAACTTGCAAAAATATTTCAAAATGGTCATGGAGTGGAGCCAACAAAACATCCGTATAGCTAGTAACATGCCACATCATCAAACGCTGATGACAACTGTAACGGCTTAACAACAACTGCCACTCTAAGAATGCTGGTCCACTTAGCTACTAGCCTGCACGAAATCCTGCAGAATACCTCTTGAATATATAGCTGTAATATATTATCTCCAACATTCAAAGGCCACACCAGACACTACTTTCTTGTTCAGTAACAAAAATACCATCATGTCATGGTGGATAAAACTGTACTGTGGTCGATCAAAATAACAGCAGAAAAAAATCATCCGTCTCATTGCGATGGGGTTCATAACCCCAGACACTTAACCGTACATGTTCGGTGCTATGAACTGGTTACAAAATCAACAATCTGCTATGTATAAAATGTACACAACTCTGACTGGGTGACCACACTTTAGGCAGTGATGAGTAGGACCCACAGTTTTTCACAGGCTGCAGAATTTCAAGCCGAGCCGCAGAATTATGATATTGCTGTGGAATTTTGCAGAAGTTGAAAAAACCAATGATTAGTACGATCGGTGGCTTGATAACGTAATTAGACTACCCATATCACAGTGAAAAATCAAACTAAACTGCCTAAAACTGCGTCCCTACTAATAACTACCATTGTAATACGGCACAATAGTAAATAAAAACAATGTGACTAATTGACAAATTGCACTTTTGAAACTAAAAAGACCAATAATTTTCTTTGTATGTTGATAGCATAACTGAGCATCATGCCAGCCTCCAAAAGGTGAGGTTTTTTAAACACAATAATGCTTAGTTTACGTACAAACGGAAGGCAGCGGTAATCCACGGAATTTGGACAATTTTGCCGCAGTGAGCTGCGGAATTTTGCGAACTAGCCCGCAGAATTTGGCAAAATTTTCCGCGGAAAACTGTGGGCCCTAGTGATGAGTGAAATTCTCCAAACTTTCTCCAAACTCTGTGGCAAAAACACGTCATGTCAGTTTAACAGTGCAAAAACACAGCAGTAATAACCCAAAGTACGCTGTGTAAATGCACCATTTCACTACTATTACTAACATGACCACTATGCTACCAGAAAAAAAACAATGGCGTTGTCCGAAATATGAATTCATTCGTGTACAGTTTTCTCTACGCAAATCTACACAGTGAAATTTCCCTGACTTTGGTCAACTTCGCAACATTTTCCTGACAGCTGTCAACATTTCCAGGTTTTCCAGCCAAGTGGTCACTACAGACAACGCACATGCCACCTCTGTACAGTGTACAGAGTGGTCCAGCTAAAGTGAAGCCAACTTACATTTGCTGGTAACATTTGAATGCATAGGTAAAATTCAATGATTTTTTGCAAATGTGATAACAGTTCAGACACACACATTGGGAATCATAAAAATTTAAT
>Ga0209671_1000229_pt1 | contig 32138 bp, 21 predicted proteins | sample WorMetHERISLAND2_2_FD_187401 | JGI IMG/M metagenome (GOLD analysis project Ga0209671, IMG submission 187401) | Marine gutless worms symbiont microbial communities from Max Planck institute for Marine Microbiology, Germany - Olavius geniculatus... | ecosystem: Host-associated > Annelida >...
GGCTCCGCCCCCAGGCCCCCGTTATAGGCTCGCGCTCCGCGCGCTTGCCATGCCCCCCCCTTTGCCAAATCCTAAATACGCCACTGGATGTAACTGAACTGAACTGAACTGACATGGTTTAGTTTTTAACGAACTGACCAATGGGCAAGCAGTAACGCATTACAGTAGGCACCGTATAACAGCATGGGTGACTACGTGACTACGCGCACGTACGCGTCAACCAATCACCAATAGCCTCGCCCTGCTCGCCCATTGGTCAGCTTGTCAAAAACTAAACCGTGTCAGTTCAGTTCAGTTCAGTTACAGCACTCTGTACGCGCTTTTATAAAGCAATGCTATTTGGGACGCCCCCTTCCCCGTCTTCCAATAGACAGTATTCTCACACTAATGTCTGTCTGGAGGATAACAGGGACAATTATTTGAACTGTCATTACTGTTACATATGCACGCTTATAATAGAGTTTTTACAATTTTAGACTGAAGTTAATTTTTTGGGGTTTTTTTCCTGTAAAGGTTAAACTTTCTGTTTCATTATTACGTGTATGTGCATTGCCTGGAAAGACCGTTCCCGAAACGACCTATACTTTGTCGGGCGGGACGTTAAACCCTACTCACTCACTCGCGATATTTGTGGTGTTTTGTTAGCGAGTCAGATTCGCAAGAAGGAAGACATGCAGGCCCAGTACAAGTGCAAGATCGTCCGGCTACAGACAGAGCTCGAAGAACTGCGTCAACAGCAAAGCAGCACCAGTACCACCGGTCCTACTAGCCAGGCCGACGATCAACAACAACATCAGCAGCAGCAGTCCGCCTGCACTCAGCCACCTTTCCCTTCTCAGCTACGCCTCTACATCGACAAGCTCGAGCGGCACGAGGACCGACACATGAAGGTTATCGATGCATTTTAGCGCCTTAATTGACCAGTCTTCATCACGTCCAGAGCATTTTGTAGTTGAATGGCGTGCTTATACTAAAGTTCGTCCGAGATTTTTGCTTTATTATACGCATAAAATATACGTTTCTTCGTCAAAAAGCATTCGCAAAAATGCCACTTTTGCGTCTTTAAAGTTTGCGTGTATATTCAACATGAAGGAGCAGATGAAGCTGGTGAAAGACTTGGGACGTCGTCTGGAGCGCATCGAAGACATCGGCTGCAGCTTGTTCAAGCCGCGTGCGGCTCGTTGTCGCATGCAGGACGACCTGTTGGTTCGTCTCAACAAAGGAATGCTGCACGGCATCGTTAAACGAAGCCACATCAACCAGGTGTGTGTGACAGCAAATCAACGCGTTGAAATAACATAATACAAGATGTAAGCCTAATTATAACAAATACGGGCAGTCAGTGTCTTTATGCCGAGAGTTTTAGCAGGACGCACAAGCGTAAGTGAATAAATAAGTAAGAACATTCGTTTTCACAGCGCAAGTAAAAGTTAAAATGTTGCAATGCGTTGAGTGTGGCAGACGGATAGGCAGATAAATCATCTGCCGCAGAGTGCCGCCCAAAGGAGCGTACAGAGGGACGCAACTGAACTGAACTAAACTTAACTGATATGGTTTATAGTTTTTGACGAAGTGATGATGATGATGATGATGAAGGACGAATAAACTTTAGCGTGGCGTTAAGTTTTAAAACTACAAGGACACGTAACAATAAGCTTAAATAGTGAGCCCATTGATCATTGGTTGACGCGTACGTCAGCGTAAGTAAGTAAGTCAGTAAGTAAAATGTAAATTTATACGGCGTTATTAATGCCTCTAATGCGCTTGCCACACTAATACTGGCTAAACAGAATTGTTTTGAAGAATTGTTTGAAACTGTCAATGCCACACGCTGGATCTCTGAGTTCATCTGGCAGTGAGTTCCAGACCGTCGGACCAGCAACTGGAAAAGCCCCACAGCCGAACATGCTGAGTCGACATGTAGTCACGTAGGCGACCGACGCCGTTAGACTGTGCTTACTGTAATGCATTACTGATTGTCCGTTGGTCAGTTCGTCAAAAATTAAGCTATGTCAGTTCAGTTCAGTTACGTCGCTTTGCACGCTAACAACAGCAGTAATAATTTGACTTCGTTACAGATCCTGGAATGTGACCCGTTGTTCTGCGGTACGACTGCTGAGGAGAACGGGCGACTGCGCCAGTTGTACGCCAAACATTGGCAGACCAGGCTAAAGCTCAATAAATACCGCAACATCGTCTGCCGACTCAGACAGCTCGACAACGATACGATATTTCCCGACAAGTGATTAAACTGAACGGCCGAAACTGTACAATATTCGTAGAGAACATAAGAATAAGAAAACTCGTTAGAGCATATCCCAACCAAAAATCATTCCAGGGGTCATTCCGTACTATATTGTCAATATTTCCTCTCTGTGAACGACCGAGACCGTAACACATTTATGACACACACAGAGACTGCTACGACAAGTAATTTGAGCAAAGCTCACGTTACGCGCGATAGCAGCTGTCCTGCCACTTGCACCATTTTGACACAATACAGCAATCTGACAGACAGACAGACAGACAGACGGACGGACAGACAGACGCCCAGGTCATGGCTAAGACTAGAAGCATTCTGCTATCGCGCGTAATAAAAAAACTTACCTTTTCGGCGGAGGTAATTAGGCCGCGGTGTAAAATCCACTGTGCACTTTTCCGTGTGTATATTAGAAATCAAGATAACAAGTTTTTCTATGTAAACCGTGACACTAAGCGTTTTTCATACTTTGCCGTATTACAGTCTACACACATTACCGACTTTCTAGGTAAACGATATGCACGATTGTCATACTGGTTACAATGTTGAGCTGTACAACTTGCAAACTTGTATTAATTAATTATCGTAATACATCGAAGCAAGCATCAAGCAAACGTCAAGCAAACATCAAGCAAAACATAGGACTTTATATGAAGCAAACATGAAGCAAACTTAGAGCACATGTCGTGCACGTGTATATTTCATACATTTGCTGCATGTTTGCTTCATGTTTGCTTAATCGTGTAAACATCCTATAACACGAGTTAAAGTGTTAACCTGATGCCGGAAGGCTTAGACAAAATAATATTCTAAGCACAGGCGAATTAGCTCGGTCACCAGCGATAATGCAGTTCTGTTTACTCGTTTCTTCGCTACGCGATCACCGATAATTCACAGATTTCCAACAACTGTGCGCACCACTCGACACTAATTCTGATGGATCGGTTCAGCCTATAGACTATAGTGTTAGCAGTGGACTCACTAAGCCTATATTGTATTGCCGGCACCTGTTATCATTGTGCCTAGAATAATATCGCGTACGTTACAGCTGAAGATTGGTGGCGTGGCGTTGTTGCGGTAACGCGTTTCATCCGATCAAAGATGTTACTCTACGCCGGGCCGGGTTAGTACTTGGATGGGTGACTGCCTGCGGGCAGGTAAACCATCTCGGTATGTAACCAGCCGCCTAGGTCAACTCAGCCTTCCATCCCTCCGGGATAAATAAATCGAGTACCGGCCTATCTGGCTGGGGTTAAAGCGGGGCGCGTTTACCTGTGTCCGGTGGCAGGTAACTTTGTGTGATCCCATATGGCAAATGACGCTCCGTAGCTCCGGAATGGGCTTCCATTAAGAGCTGTAACACAACTTTTAACTTTTACCTTTACGCCAACGGCGAAATATGCGACAGTTTTCTGTGCAGTATAGGCCTATGTTATAACTTATAGATTTTAACATAACGGATAGTCAATTTCTAGTTGAGGTATTTCGGTAGCCTAATTGGGTAACTCCAGTGACGTCACAGATGCGTTTCAGGACAGTAAGAACCTCATTACATCAAAGCATCTGCCCCTCCTCATCTTATGTGAAACACTACAAACGGTTGTCACGTTCAGCACTGACTTATTCCCGATACCAGATAATATCTATTCTGATGTTGTATTTTCGTTTCTTTGTATATGGACTATTAGAGCTCTTGAATAAATAAATAGCTACGGCGCGACGAACCTATAATGCGAAGCGCTGTAACACATTTTCAGAGTATGACATCGAAATAATCACAGTGTCGCGCGGTTGTTTCATAAATAAATAGGGGCTTTCTTGTTTCATATTTTATAAGTTTTCTTTTGTTGAGCCGCGTTGATAAGTTTGGGAGGCCTGCGTAGATCCTAGAGTGGCGTATCGAGGGGAGGAGACCCCCGTGCGAGCTTCTAAACTCTGCACAGATCATGATATTAAGCCCTTTATATGTGGCTTAGTTATGTGTATATTGCTTGTGGTTGTTTGTCATGTAATATTCGTTTTATTGTGCTACTCGTCAGTTTATATCTGACTTTCGATAGGTCGATATGATATCTCTGTTTAAACGGTAAAACTGAATAGTCTGATGATTTGATTGAGATATTTTTACTAGCAGCTGCGATTGCTTGATTGTTTGACTGTCTATTTGTATTTCTGTTCTGTTGCATTTATTGGCATTGCACTTACATGATAATTCGCACGCTGCAAATATTCTGCTTATTAAATCACATTATCGTTTTATTTTCAATTTTGTATCCAGTTACTTTTGCATTAGGCCTAGATTAACTCTAAATTAAGTTTAGCGGTAGACCTAGGATCAAACCCACCAAGACGACCTCACATCTTTCCAGTCTGTTTTATCACCATACATCTGTAAAATGAACCGTTTTTAATATTTAAGCTGTAATTTATACAGACAACAATACGCATAAAATACGGCGTAGGCCTAAGCAGAAAAACAAGAAGTCCACCTTTCGCTGGGGTAGGGCCGACCGTGCTGGTTGTCACTGACCTTAAAATTCATTTAAGGTGGATAATTTTTATGTCATCTGAAAAAGCGTATGCCACTTTTTATTAGTAAATAATTAGTAACTTTGGCCCTATCTTGCACTGTTTGGCCACAGTACATCCGTGACGGACAGACAGACAAACGGACAGACGGACGACAATAAAGACAAAGGGCCGACCTTAAGCTTACAGCTTAGCGGTCGGCACAAAAAAACTAAACTAAGTAGATACTATTTGTCGCGTTACGGTCCCATAGCTTTAACGCCCGTGGCAAAATATACGACAATTTTCTTCACAGTGCATTACGTATTTTATAACTAATTTGTGGTCGAAATATAGATAGGCCTAAAATGTAAAAAGTCGCTACGAACGGTTAGCGCTGGCAAAGCTTGTTTGACAACGACAATATGCGTACAGTTTAAGACAAAGCGAAGACGAAACAGTTGCAACGCGCCCACATATAGTTGCCTGATTGATGACTGCTTCGTCACGGTTCAGTCAAACGAGAATTCTGTGCACTGCAGTCGCAGAAACGTTCGTGGCAATGGTGCCATATGGACGTGCGCCGATTGATTAATTGACTGATCGAGTTTACTTCAGTAACGATTATGACGTTGCTTTGTCACAGCAACCAGTAATTATTGAAAACAGAAAACACGCTGTCGCAGAAAAGCAAGTGTCGTGTGCTACGACATTATAATTGAGCTATATAGATGAGTTTCGATTTGCTAACCGATTTGTTGATTGATTGTTTGACCGAGCTCAGTTTAGTTTAGTAGAAGACTTTTTGATTGATGACTTTGCTTCGTTACGGTTCAGTCGTTGCGCATCGTGACGATTGACGAATGCGTGAAAGCAAGCGATGTGGCGAAGACTAAAACCCACGAGGAATGACAGAAGAACTGAGGGTGCTGACAGACACACATTATTTCGGATCAGGAGATACAACGATTTTCGACACTGATCGACATTTTCGGCAAATTTTAACAGTATGATATATTAACATTTTTTCCACCTGAAAATAAGTGCGGCTAAGTCACGTGACTCTAAAACTTCCGGGAATAGCTATACTCCGCTGGAATATATATTTTCGGAAGTACCAAAAGTAGTTAAATTCAAATTTGGTACACCGCAACCATATACTAGCAAATGCCAAAAGCGAAAAATATTCTGTTTTGATAAAAGGCGTGGACTAGGTCAGGTGACTGTTAAAATTTTCGGGAAATATCCTTCTAAACTATCAAAGCTAGAATTTTTGCAGTCATCGTGCTTCGTAACAGACGTGAAAGCCGTAACAAGAGCGTGGAGCAATGGGGCAGAGCGAAGGAGGGGGGCAAAATTCGGGATCACCACTAAGAATAACAAGCCGATTTGTTCCGCGTTTTTCGTCGCGGTCTCCAGCCGAGTAAGGATTGTCGTATATAAGCAGGTGATTGATAATCTTGCCGACATTAGCCCTATACAAATAGACCTTACGGACATATCTCAGATTTGACGAAACAAGAACGAGTGAGTGAGAAAGACAACTGAGTGCACGGACGATCGCAGTCGACAAAAACGTGCAAATTTATTTGACGTCACAACGTGCACATGTTTTCAGCTTTTGCTGCAACGGAATACAAAACACCACAGTTAGCCTACATCTTGTGTATTCTGTGTAGATGTACCGAATATGTAAAGTCTGCAAAAATACATTTTTCTTAATGCACAAACAACATTATTGTTATTTAACAACACAGGTTCAAAACAGTTATTTATTAATATGTTGTGATATTGATTTCGTATTTTAGTTATTTTTTGAAACAACATATTCTACTTTAAATATTTTTGACAGAGTTTCAACGTATTTTCAAGCTTATCGGTTTGGACTTTATTTGTTTTACTTCGGTATAATTCGTCTGTCTTGGGCAATATTGTTTGGCACATATATAGAAAGACAACACTGAGATAAAATTAACAACATAAATTAAAATCGAACTACAACTTTGGGCTCACATTATTAGGCCTGTATATGCTGAGCAGCTCGTGATTTGACGTCTGGTGGTCTGGTTTATTAACAGACACAAGCACTTCTCAATGGCTACGCCGCTCTAAAGCGGAGCGGAACGATGACACGGAAGAGCAATCAGTTTGCTTCAAGTCGTCGTCGTTGGCGTAATCGATGAGCGGACAAAAATCAACGACGAGAGTCGGTCTTGTGGGACCTCATTCAACCGTACCGTACAGTTTCTACAATCCATTCCACAGGCGGCGAAGGCCCGGCTGATACCCCGTTTACACGATCGAGCAGACATTGAGCAAACATCGAGCAGACGTCGAACAATTACCGCGTGTATTTTGAATACTTTTATTTTGCTCGACGTTTGCTCGATGTTTGCTCCATCGTGTATACGGGGTATAAAATACGACACGGACGCAAAGCCCGCAGTCAATCAGCTGCTGATGTCTGGACCAACACTGGAGGTGTACGGATTGCGATAAATATCGATCCACTTCTAGCTCTTTAAACAATTTAAGAGGCTGCTAAAACATTTTGTTTGGGTGTTGAGATCGCGACGCATTGTGGCTAACTGTTAAAATGCGCCGCCGCTTATTATGTCATCTTAAGTAAGTACTTACTTACTTGAGAACAAGTCGTCGAACAAGAGGCAAAAAGTGGACGAATAACATAAAACATGACTGGACTTAGTACTGAGTACTGACATAGGAATATCAATCATAGAAGCTACAAAACTTGCCGGAGATCGAAACGTATGGAGAAACACTGTTCTAAACCTGGGCTGCCAGCACGCGAAGACTTCGTCATCGTCGACGAAGCATTAAGTCTTGAAAGTCAAGTCAAGTGATAACTGGATGGATCGGCAGCAGTTACAATACTATACAATACGGCTTCGCACTTGAAAACTGTCAGTTTAATATAGCAGACAAGCTGAGGATAACGGAAACGTTTTAAATGAAAATTTTTTTTCAAAAACAGAAATAGAACTACACTAAGTCGTATAGTGTAAAACATAAAAAAATAAAACGCTGCCCAAAATCAAGAAATATAACAGAAAAAAAATGGTTATCACTAAAACTAAAAACAGAACTGCGTGCCAATTTTCAGCTTGAAAAGAAAGAGTCAGGCGGATGGCCGTACAATTACGTCGGCACTGGACCGACAATATAGTTTTCCTGTTGCTACTCAGCTTGATAGCCAATACTTATTTTATTGTCCCAGAAAGGGTAGGAGACCGAGTCGACGCGGTTGGATAGTTACATGCCGAAATTAACCTGCCCGTAGAATAGACACGCAGTGACCCCTGACCCGTCCCAGTAATGCCATCTGTGACCTATCTGACGCATGCACATTGGCTGTGTTTACCAGATTGTCTACAGTGAGATAAAACGTATTGATAACCCACCGGCGCGGTCATGTGTGACCAAACGATCGACAGTGTAGGTCACACGACCGACTGTCGGCCAGTGTGGAATAAGTGACGGTTAAACCACGGTTAAACCGGGTCAACTCAGTCTGGCCATCCCTCCGTGGGTAGGCGCGATCTGCAGTATCAGCGAAAGCTATAAGGACGTAAACGGGCACACCGCGTGATGCACTAGCCCCGTATCCGTGGTCTCGCAGTGTAAACTGGGGTCTATCTGAGGGCTAAAGAAACGGAGATCAGCACCGCTGTATGGGTCTTGTGGCTCGGGAAGAACTTTGTCGTTACGATAAACCACCGTTTGGAGCATACAACATTGACTTATCCTACTCAACACCGTAGCCGGTTATAACATCGAGCATGCTGTCTGGTCCAGAAAAATTACAACAAGATTGTCAATTTTGATCAAGGCCAGATACTGCCCGCGGGTAATAAAATGAATGAAAGAATAAAATACATACTGGGGCAAAAACACAACCGCATTGATAGAAAGTCTTTTGCTATCAAGTCCTTTTTTTGCAAGATTTCTGCAACAGTTTTATATGCTAACGCATAACCCCGCGCGCTCAGACGTAGCGACCCCGTCCGGTTTTGTGCGAATAGAACCGGTTGAAATGTCCGGTGATGATCGGTACCGGAATGGCCAGCGTCAGAACGCCGGTGATCGCACAGGCCGATCCGATCACCTTTCCGAACGCGCCCACCGGTACCTTGTCGCCGTATCCCACCGTCGTCATGGTGATACTGTTTCCATGGCAACCGTTGTCATGACAACCAACGGGCACTTTGCCTGCAATACATTAAATGTTAATTTTAATGCTATGCGCTATATAAGTTCACGTTTTACTCACTTTTACTTACTTGATCTATATCGAAACCGTCGTCATGGTGATTTAATTTTCATAGTTCAGCGTTGTCATAGCAACCAACAGGTAGCTGTTTTATAAATGACCGTAATCGCTGTATCCCAGCCTGATCGTTGTTATAGTAACGCGGCGGCGAACGTATTATTCTCGATGTTTTTTTCGGTTGTCATAGCAACCACTGTCGTCATGGTGATGATGGCCCACCAGAAGGCGTCGGGGATGCTGTGTATCTGCGAGCCTTGTATGCCCAGTTCGGCGTAGTAAATAGCGCTCGAATAGACCAATAGGCAGACGATCAGAGCCACTAGGAATAAACCGAGACCAGTCATGCTTGCCTTGAACGTCAGTATCAATACCTGCATAATACATTATCCATCAATGATAGACAAATGCGTACATACATATTAAAATAGGCCTACTTACTTAATTGCTTACTTACATAAAAGATCGCTAATGTTGAAACTCGTAAATTTGAAGACGATAAAATCAGCGTTAGAGACAACCGGGCAAATACAGCGCGTTTTGCAATAGGCCTACTCGAATTGAGTCGTAAAACTGTAAGTTAAATGACTGGTAGAATATCGTTTTTAGCATATTCGTGAATAACAATAAACCAAAAAAGACAGCACGAAAACTAAATTATAACAATGGCAATGCAAGTTGGGCGTTTAGCAAGGACATACGAAATCGCATTATGCTGAAACAGCGCTGACAGATGGACTCGACCGCGGTCGGACACCGACTGCAGGGTGGTGCACTGAACAGAGACCACATTGGGCCTACTGTTGAAAGTCACGCACTGTAGCGTCGGTCTGTCGGTTCTTCGGAGCAAGCGTCTCACGTCTGAACATGTCCAAGTCATCGATCGAAAACCTTTACACGCTGGACCCAAAATAATCTGCAACAACTCGCCCTCACCGGTTTCAATGTCGTGTGTGAACATTTGTTTTACCGCTCGATGGTCGTATAGCGCAAAGAGCAGTATTGACACCACGCGTTGTCCGACTGTCTTTTTGTTCGTCTGTCCATTTGTAACGTTAGTGTATTGTGGCCGCATTTTGACATAGAAGTAGAGTTACTGAACGCAACCCTTCTAAATGTATTTTTTGTTGAGTTCTGCATTTATTGGAACGACTGTTTGTCAGGTGTCTTTTCTGTTTCTAAAAATAAAAATGACAAACCAATTTGCATGGCACGAAACTGCATGATATAACATTGCAAAACATAAAATTGCAAGACATGGCGCTTCGAAGTTTTGAAGCGGCAAATGTTTAGGTTAGCTTTAACTTTAACTTTAACTTTAGGTCAATTTAATCGTCTCTGAACTATGAAGTGACATTAGATAGGCTATTGCCGGTCATGTATTTCATACTATTCTAAACAATATACAACTTACGATGCTGCTCTGACTTGTGTATCTTAGGTGATTTTGAAAAATTGCACATTGCTTTGTAATGTAATCGATTTACATACAATATATTTCAATTCTTGTCCTGCAATTCTATGATTTGCATTTTCATGTTCTGTATGCTCATGTCCTGCCATTTCATGCGCTGTCACTTGGTCCGTCAATTTCATGTTCTGCAATTCCACGTCCGACATTTTCAATAAACCCGCACAATCAGCACTCAAGACACGTCACTTCCATGACAGACTCCGAGCCGTACGCGCCTGACATATGTCGCTACCGGGTGATTATGTGGCATGACAAGGGCTATACTGTACCGGCCAATCAATATATCAGTATCGACAGCCTGTCAGCGTAATGGGGTGTTTACACGATCCAGCAAACGTCCAGCAAACTTCCAGCAAATGTATTCAAAACACACGTGCTAATGCCGGACGTTTGCTGGATCGTGTAAACACCCTATAAAGCAGCAGCTTAAACCAGCCAGCTATAGATCAAGAATATAGTATATACGCTGTCCCAGAAAATCACCCCCACTCAGTTCTTCAGTTCAGTTCCAGAAAGAATTCGTAAAGCGCGCACAAAACGACGTAAATGAACTGAACTGATGGGCGAGTTCACTGCAGTTCATTTCAGTTATACTCCGTTTACCCGATCGAGCAAACATCGAACTGGCTCGTCCAGTTAACATATAGCCAGCTCGTCGAGCCAGCTTATTCGTGTAAACGGGGTATTCGAACGAGTTGAAATAAGTTATCGTCATAAGCCCCGCTAAAAGATAAAGTTCCAAAGCGACTACGAAAATAGAAAGTTTATGAAAACGTTTATATCAAACTAAAGAAAGCAAAAGAACGAAATTGTCTCGAACGTACTGTATAAGCCCATCAGCCAAAAATGTTGGCAAAAATTTTTAGATAAAAAATGAGTCGGAGTCAGTTGTTTTTAAGCCACCATTTACAGCGTATGGCCTAACTTTCGTCGACGTGGACTGACAAAGCACGTAGAAAATCTATTTATATGTGGACACCTACAGTGTAAGCGTCGATTAAGTCGCGGAAATAAGCGCACTGCGAATTTTATATATTTAACACCATCATTGCACCGTTACCCAGAAAGAGACATTGGGTGCGATTGACTTTCGCTGAGACTTTAGCATCAAACCAACGTTTGGTCTATGGCCAAAATCAAAACCGGATTTTTCGTAACAGCAAACGTTGTGGGTCTAAATTAATCATGAAAAACCGTCACTGTGAAATAATACTGGATAGCGGTGTTAACTTAGTTTAGTTTTCTGACGAAAACGATAATTCATGGCAACACATGTTAAAAAATATTCTCAGAATGATAAACTGCGCGCACTTAATGCAACGAAGAAAAAAGGCGAAAAAGAGGCCTGGGCTACTTCGCAAGCAGATCACGATCAGTCAATCGCTGATGGTATTGGTGTCAGTTCGAATTGACGTGTCATAATTGAACTACGTTCGTCAATCCATAGTGATCGCGCACATATTTGTCCACCAGCGTGGACAAGGGGGCCTCAGCGGGCTTAGGTCCCAATCTCTAACGTTTGTTAAAAACTTAAAAACAGATAATAGGGACTCAGAAAAATAATTAAAATTGTTGCCACCAGATCTCGTTTTTAAAAGCTATAATTGCACCGAATTTGATTTCGAATGGAGCTCCGCCCCAGACTCCACCAGGGAGCTCACAGCGATCCCCCAGAGTTCGTGGCTAAAATGTAAAGGTTTTACTTTTAAGGAAAGGAAAAGAAGGAAAGAACGGGGAGTAAAGAAAAAAACGAGAAGAAGGGAAAGGAAAGAAAAGAGAAAAGAAAGGGAAAAAAACAGAAAAAAGGGAAAAAGGTTCCCAGTTCACATTTCCGGCTACGCCACTGTATTTGACAATCTTGCGAAACTCGGAGCTGAATGGATGGACCCTATTACGCAGGGAACCAATGTTATTATTATTATTGTCACGTGCTAGTGTCATATCGCTTGCATCTCGCATTCGTCAGCTTTCTACGTGGAAAATTCAGCTTTCATCAAGATAGATAGCGCCGAAAGCGGAGAGAGGACACGCGCCACAACTTTCTGACTGTAATATTTTATACAAGTTAAAATCGTTCCAAAAAATCGTAAACAAGGTCGTCGAAAAATTGGGCGAGTGTTTCATGATTTACGACGTATAACAATGACAATTTGCCCCAAGTTTCGGGACATTTAACTTTACTTTTCTTGGCGAAAACATTTTTCCGCCTCGGTGGATTTGCAGGTAAGGCGTCGCTACGTGTGCGATAAAGCTGAAACAAAGTTTCAAGTTTTAAGGCTCGTACAAAGTGAACAAAATAAACTGAATAAAAATAGTATAAACAGAACTGCCAGTTCGTTCGTTTTGTACAGTATGTGCAATGCAACCGAACTACTATTTCAGTCCAGTTCTGTCGCTTTGTAGGCCTACACACATCCTTCGGTTTATCGTATTCGATTTTATTTAACTTTTGTTTTAATTTCATCCCACGTAAGGCCTAGGCCTATAGGCGTTGCGTTAAGCGCAATAAAAAGACCGGTGTTATTACCTGAAGACCGACTGAGTGCTTGGTGAGCTTGAAGATGCGAACGAGACGGATGACGCGGAGAAATGCCAGAGATGCGCTCGACTTGGCGCTGAAGCAATAGTAATCAGTTAAACAACCATCAAATCACTCAATCAGAGTTGCCTCAACAGGAGAGCTACTTTAAGACCAGTAGTAACAACATAAACCAGTTCAGATCGTGACGTTTTGGTGCGATTTTCTGCAGAGCCAACAGGCCTCTTGAGTTGTGAGTTATGCGCTAGATTTGGCGCTGGAGCAGTGAGGATTGTACTTCATACATATAACGGTGACGATGAGTCTTGTGGTCTGAAATCGCGGTCTTGTGACATGACCAGTCTCTAACCGACTTTGGTCATAGTCTGATACTTTTGTTCCGAATCTTGGTCTAAACACGTTTTAATGATTTGGCGCTGGAGCAGCTCATAGTGGAGAGAACGTTGAAAAGCGTCACATAGCACGAAACGACGGCGACGTTATAACACAGCAGACATTGTGATAGTTTACGTTGAAAAGCGTTACGTAGTAAGGAACGATCGCCATGACGTCGACGACGTTTTTGAAGTCCTTCCAGAATCGCAGCTTGCCCGGACACGATATGAAACGCACCGTCACCTCGACCGTAAACCAGTTGTCAAGTTTCTTCATTTGTTCTGCAAATTAACAGCTGACTAAAACTATTGTAAAACGCTCGCAAAAAGCAGAGTTTAACACAAAATTGTATCTCAAGGTTATCGTTCAAGGTCACACATTTTAGGAACCAAACAGCAGATTTCATCATTCGTTCTCCTGGGTAAAGTTTACTTCTTTCCGAAAGAGATACAAAAAACTGGCCGACTTTTTGCAGAAAAAAAGTTGTAACAGAAAATGGCATCTCAGGGTCATTCAAGGTTATACATTTTGAAAACCGAACCTTATCGTGATCTCGACCGTAAACCAGGCCGTTAAGCGAAACAATCCGTTGAAACAAACGGTGATGGTTCTAGGGGTTCTGCAGTTCAAAACAGCAGAACGTTAAAACAATGTTTCGGCAACATTAAACATGCACGTAAACGATAATACATTTCAACTGTTGGCAGTATGGTTCGTCATAAAAGTTTTAGTTGCAGAGAGCAAAACAGGTATAACGCTAAATCAATGTTTTGGGCGATCGTAAACCAGGCCGTACAGACAGTCTCAATGATGAAGAAGGGATCAAGAAAGTTGGGTGACTCGTCCTTGACACAGTGCGATGTGGCGAACGTCGGCAAAGTCTCCACACAGAACAACACGATTGATACCAGCGTGATCGTCACCGACAGTAGCGCCACCTAATATTATAAAAACTATCTTAAGATTTATGTTAAGACGATAATAAGATGTCTTAAGATCATGTTACGATATGTCTTAAGTGAGTTCATCTAATATTATAAAAATGATTTTAACGTTAATTTTAAGACGATTATAAGACTGAAGTTAAAATGTCCTAAGATCATCTTTCGACATGTCTTAAGCAAGTTCACAGAATTTCTTTTAAACGATTACAACATTTGTCACTGAATTACAAGATTTCATACTATAAAACATGTCTTAAGGTATGTCGTAAGTGTTCTGCGAATTAAATCGTTGTCGCAAGATAACCGTAATTAAGATAAGTGTGAAAAGATGTCTTAAGATTATATTAAGATGCCTGCGAATCGGGCCTCTGATGATGGCGATGTGACCGACAGTAGCGCCACCACGAAGCCAGCGCGCGAAGTCTCCGGGTACTCGAACAGTTTCCACAGACGACACAGTGTCGCGTTGCTTGGTAGATGCATCTCGTCCGTCGTGTAGCCCTCCGATCGCCGATACCGATCGATCGCCGCCTGCAAAAGGTAAAGGTAAAAAGTACGGTTTCGGTACTTGCTATAGCACATCTTACACAGGTTGCAACCAGAAGTGCTTTGCAATCTCGGAAGTGGCAGCTGATCGGAGTAAGCTAATGACACCGCAGCGCACTATGCGGCCATCCATTGCCCGAACAATTAGACCCGCGGTTTGCAGTTATAGCAAAAGATTCCAACGGACTGTTGAATATTAGATCTATATGCCTAATGACCTAATTTTTTTTGAAGAACGAACATTTTCATGTACACATTTTTATATACCTAGAAAATTGTTTCGACAATAGATAGAATATTGCACTTTCATTCTGTAAAATATACGCGCACAAACAAACGCGACACTAAATTATGCTTATAAACTGTAAAACTATCTCAGCGGGCCTAATTTTAAAAATCACCAAAAAAGCAAATTGACTCACAAAACCTGTGTCACTTGAACCATAAGCTAGACCAAGAACTACTCATTCAAAAATAAAGAAACAAAGCAAATCGAAAGGTAAAAGGTCCGGCGTATTGAGAAGCTTTAAATTTTGAACCAACCTTTTCCAGCTGGTAGAACTCGATCTCGGCCAGGAAGACGTCGTCCGGTACTTGGTAAGGTCTGCGAAGTCTGCCGCCGGTCTGGTAGTATGCGAAGACAGCCTCGAAGCTGGGTCTATGTCTGTCAAAGAACAACTCTTGGCGCGAGCCGTCATAGTAACGACGACGCTTTGCCGGATCTGCCAACAGCGTCCCTACACGCATGCATAGATACAATAGCGTCAGCGTTGTTGTGACCGAAGAAGGGAGGGTGTCCCCAAAACTTTGGGCCGTCTAAAGATTGTCGAAAAATCTTCTTGTTAAAAAATTTCTGTCAAAAAATGCGAAATTTGAAGCTGAAAAATACCCGTTTTGGAGACTGGAGTCAATATAACTTTCTTCACACACAAAAAACAAATGCATAATATAACAGTGCGCAGAGTTTTTGTTACGGCAACCCACGAATTGGCTATTAAGGACCACTACCGACAACATTTAAGTTTCGTTTTTGCCTTGTACTTTTACAAACTTATGAAAAATTATTTTGGTAAGCTTATTTCTTTATTTTTGAGCCTTCTAGCAAAATCTGCATTTTCGATTTGTAGTGCCCCCAACCAGGCGTTGCTGATGAGGTTATACTGTTGCCGTTATTTGAGGAATCTGTATACCTGGGTGGCGTGCAAGTAGCGACACTGGCAGCTCAAACGTCTGTCCGCTGACATTGATTCTAAGACGAGGTGTTCGATGTGGGGCGGCGCTAGGACAACTGCTGCCCGCTAACACATCAGGACCTAGCAGTTGGCACATGGAGTCGACGTCAGTCCGTGTGATTAGTCCATCTACGACATTGATCGGCTTAGCAGAAGATCGTCTCGGCGACATCATTCCGTCCAGCCCAGTTCACTGCAATTGCAATCAGTACACTCAAAAATGTATATGGCTTATGCGTCGCAGTGGCCCATTAATCTGTTCGATCCCGTAAAGTACACTCACGAGATAAAACAAAGATCACAGGGACAGACTCAAAAGAACAGCGGGAAACGCTTGGAACGCAGTGGTTTATGACGAAACATTGTTAATATTTTCCACGTTAGCACTGTAGATACGAAATGCAACAAAATTATTATGATGCGACACACAACACATTGAAACTTATTTTTTTTCGTTTTTTTCTTAGTTACAGAAAATCTTTATCAATTTCCTAAAATTTTATCGAGTCAGCTTCGGTAAATAGGCTTATCCACACATCAAAAGTGCTCTGTTTGTGACGTCAAAATGAATTCAAATTGCAGGATTTTTTGTGGCTGCCTCCTCATAGAACCCCACTCTGCGAATAGTGGACAATTTATCCACTTACTCAACTCACGTGCGCGTCTCCGGATAGCGTAGAAAATAAAGTTGTCGCTAAAGTGCTTCAGCTTAATGTTATTAACGATAGACTTTTTATCTCATTTCTAGCTCATTGGCTTTCGTTTTATGTCGACTCCTTGACTGCGTCGAAGCACAATAAAGCCAGAGCTATTTCTGTTCACATGTCGATCCGTCCACGAAAAGTATTTTTTCAGATACGTATAAAATTTAGTATGCTACGCGATGAAATGCAGCACATGCGACTCAATTAAAATTAAGGTTAAGATCAAAGTCACGAAACATTTAAAATGAGAAATTCGATTTTTCACCGTTCATCTCTTTTGAAATTTAAAAATTGAGCCAGCATACGGTGATACTGATTCGTAAACTACGGCACGATATCAATATCAAAATTTCTTCGGGTCTCATTTTTGATACTTGGTCTATAGTTTCTGCGTCAAGTCACTTTAAATTTCACTGGTCAAGTTTTACGTAACGTTGCGAAGTTGATCGCAATTTTAAATTATTTTCCTATAAATACATTGACCAATTTTAGTGCGTGCGCTTGTCTTGTCTGGAGAATTTCAGGGCTGGTACCCTGCCCCCTGTCTACGCCATTGCCGCCGCGGTGGTGGTTTATATGAGCTTGTTTGGCGCTAATAATTTTTAGTTGTCAACAAAACTGTTTATCTTTCTCTTGTTTTCGTAGCACATCGTAACGACTGTTGTGATTTTCATTGAATGCATGGCCTACATTTACCGGCAGTGACATTAAAAGTTTTAATCCATCTGGCCAGTTACAATAATAAAGTTAAACTTAATATGCTTACTTCGTTCACGTTTACGTGCAGCGCGCATCGGATTTGGTTAATCTTAAGGAAGCCAGTACAGAGTGACGTAACTAAACCGAACTGACATGGTGTAGTTTTTGACATTCTGGCCAATGGGTGAGCAGGGCGACCTCAGTGGACACTGGTTGACGCGTACGTGCGTGCAGTCACGTAGACACCGAAGCCGTTAGACGGTGCCTAATGTAATCCATTACTGCTTGTTTACTGGCCAGTTCGTCAAAAACTAAACCGTGTCGGCTCAGTTCAGTTCAGTTCTCTATAGGCGCCTTTAGTGATGCTACAATGTATAACGAAACAACGAGTAACGTACGAACAGCGATGCTGAAATACTCCGATAAAGTTCGCGTCCACGATGTAAGATTGTGTCGTACTGAAGTGATGAGTTTGTCCGCCCGTACGTGGCTTGCGAGTATAGCAGCTACAGGCCTTCCGTGCAGACTCCGCGGTGTGAGCTCCAGCGCTCGTACGCTCACATTACTTCCTCACTGCATTAGCTTAGTATTGCAACAGCAGTGCGTCTTCGGGGCACGCGATCGCTCCAGGAAGTGCCTGCATGTAAAAAAAAAATAAAAACAACACTAAAACACACGCACATAGAAATTTGTTTCAAGGAGCGAACAGAACGACAACAATGAACCAAGAAGCCCAACTGTCGATAAGATAGCCGACCGTACTGGTTGTTAGTGACCTTCAAGGTCATCTATTGTCAATGATTTTCACGTCATTTGAAAGCCAATATGCCACTTCGTATTAATGATTAATAATAACTTTGGCCATATCTCTCACTGTTTTCGACATACGGTCATTTATAGCTTAAAACTTTTAATTCAATATTGCCGTCAAACCGCTGCAGATGGAGACATCGTTACTATTAACACCTTATAAAAAGTTGCCACAGCCCTATTCGATGGTACCATCGCCGACCTTTAACGACTTACCGTTTAGACACAATACCGCGCGATTGGTATAGCATAGTGCGTTATGACCGTTTAAAGTCATCCAAGGTCAAAATTTTCATGTCATTTGAAAGCGAATATGTAACTTCCTATTAATAGTCAATACCAACCTAGGCCCTATTCCGCACTGTTTAGCCACAATACATGCGTGACAGACGACGGACGGACGGACAGACAGACAGACAGACGACAACCGTACCGATACCTCGACCGTTACTTAAGTATAAGGTTGGCTAAAAATTAAAATAAATACAAAACAAAAACATGCAAAGTGCGTACGCAGCGACAAAAATGAAATAAAATAAACTAAACTGAACTAAAATAATATGAAATAAAAGCCGGAGCGCGCGACTTTTATTTTTATTTTACTTTAATTTAAAAATTTAGTTTTTTTTATTCTAGTCGATCAGTACGCTCCTTCAGACAGTTTGGGTGGCGCTTAAATATGCTTAATAATAAATTTTGTGCGACTTTTTAATTTATTTTTGTACACCGTTTGTACAGTAGTTTTTTTCTTCTCGTTAGGCCTACATCAGCACAAAATACGCCATTGAGTGTCCTAAAAGGTTGAGAACATTCCATTTGTGTTTTTAAAACAAATAGCGCTAAAAATCGTGGCCTCTGCCTTGATGAGATCTGGCTTTTGGGCTCTCCTTGGCGTCGACGCCTTGGCCTCTATAAGCTGTAACTCTAGTCTAGTCACTTGTAATGAATGCACTATGTTTAATGAGTTTTTGCATTTTGATGACATATCCACTGAAAGAATTAAAACTGTTTGTCATAGCATTTTTATGGTTCATTGCCGTTTGAATAAGATTAAGCTATAGTGTCTTTTGCTGCGCAGTATAAAAATGTCACACATACTTTATTACTTACGTGTATTTACTTACTTAGTAGCCATGGCCTTAGCCTTGACCTTGAACAATGAACATGCTGGCCTCGAACACTGATATTGGCGTCGAGATTTGCATAGACGTTCATAGACGTCTTCAAGTTGTTTGTTGTTCGGGCTAACATTTGCATAATCTTCAGCGGCCTGTTGTGCGCCGTGTGCAAACATTGGATCAGATCAGAGAAAAGCTAAAGCCCCCTAGCGTGCGATACTCATTAGTACTTAGTAGTAGGCCTAGTTACTATAGAAACAGTAGCCAACCAACAGATGCCGATTGCAGTGGCGTAGCTAAAATATAAATTTAGGGGGGCTCCTCCCCTTTTTCCTCCTTTTTATTTTTTTCTCTCGTCCCTTACCTCTTCTTTTCTCCCCGCCTTATCCCTTTTTTCTTTTCCTTTTTTCTCTTGTCCCTCCTTTTTAAAAGTAGGACTTTGAAAATGTAGTTGAGGGTCTGGGGGAGCGCTGTGAGCTCCCAGGGGGGTCTGGAAAAAAACTCTAGGCATAATCTAATTTGCTGCATTATACCTTTAAAATATGAGATCTGGTGGCAACAGTTGTAATCACTTTCCTCAGAATCAACTGACCAAATTGACAAATTTTGTGCAGTTTAAACGTGTGCTTATTCTTTTCTGAAGAATTGGGCAGCAACAAGTTTGGGCCTTTCTGGGCCCTTTTGTCCACGCCACTGGTCGATCGGAAGATTGCGTGTTCGTCGGTGTGTGTCTGTCCGTCTGCGTGCATGTGGCTGTCGGAAGGAAGGCTTTGCGTCTGGGCGGATCGTAAATTTTCTTCTCGCACGCGCCGCTCTGCTGCGTCGCAAATCTCTGCCAGAGATTGCGAGACAGTCGGCGGCCGCCCAGTGGCGTGGCCAGAAATGTAAATTGGGAGTCTAGACCGCTTTTCCCCCTATCCTTTCTCCTTCCTCCTTTCCCTTTCTTTTTTCTCTTACAAGTAGGACCCCGAAAATTCGGCTAAGGAGTCTGAGGAACGCTTTGAGCTCCCCTAGCAAGGTCTGGGGCGGAGCCCAAGCCGAAATCAAATTAGGTGCATTATTTTAAAAAAAATATTAGATTATTTTTTCAGAGTATCAACTGACCAAATTAGTGCAGTTTAAACGTGTGCTTGTCTTGTCTGGAAGATTGAAGGCTTGAGCCCCTGCTTCATTTATCTACGGCACTGTCGCCTCTGTGGTTTATATGAGCTTGGTTGGCGCTAATACACATGTGGCATGGAAACCAACAGGGACTTCAATAAAATACATGGGCCCGCGAAATCCCCAAAGCCCTGAGCGGGGCGACGCCGAAAATAAGATAAGTAAGTAAGTAAGTGAGTAAAACGTAAACTTACATAGCGCATAGCGTTAAAATTAACCTTAAATGTGCCAGTTCTCTCCAAATACTCTTACTTAGTACGATGGGGCTTGCTGTCTCCTCCTCAAAACCCCATGCCTGTTTTCAGCTCTTCGAGCTTAGGTGTAGTTTGATCCTCGCAACCGAGGGCCCCTTAAGTTACTGAAAAGCGAGAGCCCCTCGTATCATGGCTATACGCCACTGGTATAGGCAATACTGCAGCGGTAGTTAACCCACTCCGGGGTCGATCTGCGCAGAGCGTAAAGTAATGATAATACAGTGTAACACTTGAACATTCTTCATTCCGGCCGTCATAATCGCTCGATCGTCTTTGCGTTAGATCTCTCGTTTAATGGTTGGTAGTAGGTCTAATATATCGCGGTCCGAAGTAGGCCTCACGTGTAGCGCTTTTCGGATGTAGGCCTATCGTATCGTAGGTTCGATAAAGAAACGTCTGATCATTTACTGTATTCTAACTGTATTATTGTTCGTTTGTGTGACATTATGTCACTAGTTTATCGGACACTGTATTATATATTCAACTTTATTCACCATGAAATGGTAGCACATAAAAAGAAGAAAAAAAACAACACAAACACAATTAACAACACAGCGGACAGCAAGATAGAGTGACAGTAAGATGACACAAATAGATAAAAGCCTTAACTAACGAGCGAAAAGCCCGAAACTCAGTTCAAACTTAACCGATCTATTAGACTATTATCCAAAACAACGCTGGGTAAGGATATGCCAAGGTACAATTGAATACTCTTAACAGTTTCAATGTTATTTGTATTGAATAATTTCATGAAAAACCTGTTAAATGCAAAGTCAATTGAATTCAAATCCGACTTACTAAGCGAGCAGGCTTCAAGTCCATAAAGCAATACAGCAACACATTTACTATTAAATAACTGTATAGTAACTTCTTCAGAGGCAACACGCCCGACTTTGCCAAAGACATTGTTCGCAGCATTGTGGTTACTCCACTTCAGAGGGCATTTTTACCATTTCGAAAGTATATTCGTCAATTTAGCTGAACCCTATTGCACACATTAAAACATACTGCACACTAGCATTTAACTGTTATCACAATGTGAAAAAATCGGCGAGATCGCAAACTAAGGGGTTTAAGTATTCTGGAATTTATCAAAATAAAACTACTTTTGACTCACGTTACCGGCAATGTGTGGCTCGGTAGTCTAACGGTAACGTGTCGGACTTGTAATCCTGAGGTAACTCAGACGCGCAGGTTCGACTCCGCACCAGAACACTGCCGGGTAACGACCTTAGGCAAGTTGTTCACACACATGTGCCTCTGTCACTAAGCAGTATAATTTGGTATTGACTTCACCGCTGGGACGTAAACAGGCACACCGCGCGATACACTGGCCCCGTATCCGTGGTCTCGCAGTGTAAAAACTGGTGTCTGGCTGAGGGCCTTAGGAAACGGAGATCGGCGGCGCCCTATGGGCCGTAAGGCTCGGGAAGGATACGTTACGTTTTACGTTTTACGTACCGGCAATGAGTAGGCGAAATACGATTAGGCCAAAATACTTTGTTGCAAATGGTAATGTTTGCTTTTTATGTCGATAAATTCCGACAAACCGCTAAAACCAAAACATAAGAAGTGCTCCAGAGTACTGGTAATTAACTTTACGTTTTTTACAATAACATTATTACACAACTAAATTGTTGAAAATGCTCAAAACGTACATGTAGCCTAATTTGCGCCAAAATCCATCCAAATGTAGTTAATAGATTCTCTCACTAACCGTTCCGTCTTTTCTGGTCGGCTAAGTAGTAGGCCTATCGATGCATCCCACGTCATGGGATAAAATAAAACGACCAAAACGTCTCATGTGTAGGGATTGGCAAAAAAAAGGAATTGCTCGCAAACGGCTTAACGAAACTCATCGACGCCGCGTCGATTCACACAAAGAAAGTAGCACTATTACCACGGTCGTCATCGTCATCGTCGTCTTTAACATGTTGATGTACTGGCACTATAACTGATCCCCGAACTGTAACGGTGTCATTGGCAGTGGCGGGGACGCTGAAGACGGGGGATTGGAAAACGGAGGACCAAATCGCAGGTGTGAAAAATGTAAGACTGGAAAACGCGGGAACGGCATGCGCGTGGAGTTCACTAATGGATAGCACTAGCGTGACTGGTGAATGTGTGGTAGTGACCCATAGTCAAAGTGAGCACAGATTATAGCGCAATCGTAGGCCTACGCATGTTGCACAACGCCACGGTAACTTTAAGCATTCACACCTCACACGTAGCTTGAAAGTCCTGAAAGTAAAAACAAGCTGGTCCTTAAATATCCTAACATTTTCACAAATGTATAAAAAACTTTACCAATTAGAATTGAAAATAAATGACTATGGGTATAACAATTTTCAGCAGTGTTAGTTTTAAAGTTAAGCCTATAGGCCTACAATAAAACACAGAAAATATTAAAGTGCTTCACATAGTGATAAAATAATTAAATGTAATACATTGCTGAAAGGACTACAAACAATTTCTTAACAATTAATTGTATATTATTCTGCAACTAATGTAAATTAAATGCTAAGCACAGAGGAACATGCATTTTACACGTATTCCACGCTCACAAACGCATGCACGATGTACTTAAACCTACAGGATGGGCCAAAAATGGCACTACGCACTGTAGGTACCAGCGTGTCTATACTAGGTCAAGTTAAGCCAAGCGGCGTTCCGTCTGTCCGCATGTAGGCCTACGTCCAACACACGGATACATGCGTCTTATCGTAAAGCCGTTAGTTAACGCGTTCAGTCGGCGGCCATCAGAGTACTCAGTCAGTCGAATCGGGTCGATTTTTTCTTAGGCCGATTCGATTTTAGATCATAGAGCAGCACTAACAATGTAGAGACGCAACTCAATGCACCATGCAGCCAATCTGTATTCACGATGCGTGTCCTTCGCTTGAAGAGCGTAAACTTGTGAGAGCCCGCTTCCAACTCGTTTTGGCATAAGTTATACCGTGTGCAGCAATAAAAAAAATCTGAGATAATGCTCATGAGACACGCGAGAGTCTATAACAACAGTTCATGTTCGCAGGTAATTTTAGTCTATTTCCATCCATTTCGTAGCAATTCCCTCTTTTGCTGCCAAAAGTCGCATAAAAATCACCAAAACCCCTATTTTTAGGATTCAAGGTCAATCAAGGTCGTCAATGTTGACAATCCTAAGAAGCTCGTCGTTAGTGATTGTTATGTTAAGCAGCATGTCTGTGCCTATCTGCAATCATTTTCACGCTAGACGAGCCGACAGCGGTTAATCTTTTTTAGAGAGGTACCTCTCTTTGACACCAGCGTGCGCAGGCCTCCTTGAACCTATTTTTGAAAATTTTTTTAGAGATTAGTCAATCCGACACAATTTCAGATTTCTGTTGCAAATTTTATTGTCTCAGCTTTCGTCGTTTAGAAACAGCACAGCTTTGAATAGGCCTGAATGGCGTTTTTTAATTACATCGAGAAAACCGTAAGCCTATATCGGCCTAAGACTATAAGGCCTAATTCTAATTTAATTTTACAAGGCTAGCCTAATAATTTGTGACCTGAGCTACATTCAGTAGGTTTATATAATAGCCCAGGCATGCTGTATGAAAATACAGACTTATTATGAAACTTAATAGGGAATTTACATGATCCAGCAAACGTCCAGCAAACTTCCAGCAACCGTAATGCTGGACGTTTGCTAAACGTTTGCTAGAAGTTTGCCTGAAGTTTGCTTGACGTTTGCTGTCATATGTTATAATGGAGCTGTACGTTTGCTGAAAGTTTGCTGGAAGATTGCTGGAAGTTCGCTTGAAGTTTGCTTGACTTTTGCTGTCATATGTTATAATGGAGCTGGACGTTTGCTGGATCGTGTAAACACCCTATAACGAAGCATTGAGGTCGATACAATAATCCTTGGAACACTTACGCACTTCAGATAGAAATACACTCTTGTAGCATTTGCTGTAACAACGGTCTTACTCAGCACAACAAACAAGGTAAGAAAGTCCTATTAGTTTGCGTGTTATGCGTAATTTAAAGCATTATGAGATTGTCGCACACAGGCCCGTCGAGAGGGTGGGGTAGATGATAAATTAAGTTAGGCCTACCACGAGCCCCGCGACGTTTACGGGTCCCGCCGTCGCTCAGAAATATACAGTACGCTAAAATGCGCCATTTGAAAACATTAAAAATGTTCTACCCAAGGGGCTTTGCAAGAATGTTTCTCCGGGCCCCGCTGTGGCTCTCGACGACGGCCCTGGTTGCACAGTGAGCAAAGGTAATTTCGCAGCTTCGTTCAATGTGTACTGACATTCGCAAGGTGGGAGCACCATTATGTCGGAGTCAGCGTTCGCCGTAATTGATATGCACAGTTACTGTATTCAGTCCTACTTAAGTCTATTAAATAATGCGGCAGCGGCCCGTCTTAGTAGGTCACATTACGTGTTTCGTCCGTCCGTTTGCCTGTTCCGTAAAACATTTCAATCGAAAGCAAAAGAGCTTATAAAACCCAAATTTTGTACGCTAATGTGTTCCACTTAGCACAAATAAGTTACAGGGAGGCTTCAGCTGCAAGACCCGAGGTAACAGTTGCGCCACTTTTTAGCTCAAACGGTCAAAAACCAGGATTGGGCTTATAAAGTTAATCATAGTAGGCAAATGCACATGGCTAAGCGGACGACCGATACGAGTTCGTCAGGTTTACTTAGTGTTTGTCGCAAGTTTAAAGAAAATCAGCGTAAATGAAAATTGAGCTTTGAAATGTGTCGGAATGAGCAAGTCACTGCAAGTGACGTTGACGGTTGAAAGCTCTCAAGACAGTCGATCAGAATCCACAGTGATGCGTAAATCACTCTACCGCAACAGCCCAAAGCAGAACAAAAATGTAAGTTTAACAATTTGAAATTATTTTTAACCCCAAATAAGTCTAATGTATAACTCTATTGTCTTTGCGATATTGCCTTTTGATTTTCTGAACGTTGTGCAGCTTTACCACTAGGCCTATGTAGACCGCATTTTGCTTTGATAAAAACGAGAAAAACTATTTTAAAACAGATGAAATGATTTCCTGTTAACTAGAGCTGTCAAATTAACCCATTAATTAACGCATTAGTGCGTTAATAAATTAACGCGCGTTAAAAAAATTAACTCGTGTTAAGGTAATTAACGCACATACGTAAATTTATGCTAATTTACAAAATTCCTTGAAGCAACAGTTCCAATATTCCGTTAACCTGTGGTTATTTGACAATCGAATGAATTCAAATAACTAACCTGCAGTTGCCATTTTATTACTATTGTAAATAAATAATTATTTTGAAGACAAGCTAATAGATTTCTGTGCTAGCTATGACAGCAGTTATTGTTGATTATATGTTTAAAATGTGTTTTTAGCTTTCTATATTCTACAGGCGGGGCCCCTAAACTCGGCGGGCCTGGGTGCGTTAATAACGCGTTCATTAATGGGTTAAAAAATTAACGCTTCAACAGCTCTACTGTTAACTGCTTCCACGTGCTCCTTTTCTAAAGCTAAAAAACTGGTTGCTGCATTTAAAAGCTATCTTTGCGTGACTTCGTCTATATACGACACGTATAGCACGGCTGCTACTAATGCATCTTGTGCCTCAGATTCAGCGCGGGTCTCTCGCGAGAGACCCGCCGATACTGTTCGCTCTGAAAGTTAACTTGCTTTTTAGCTTTCATCGGTTTTGGGTATAAATGAAAGCCTCGTTTTGTTTTTTTTTTCTTGCAGGCTAAAATTTAGGGGTCCCCGTGTCCGTACACGACGCCATTGAAAATATTTTCACTGTTGCTCCTTATTGACCACGAAACTGTAGATTGGATGCGGGCGGCAACCTACGTTTATTTGACAATAGGTATAGCGAATGTAACGCGCTATGGACAATCTACGTGCTTTAGGTCACAGACAGTCGTATAAAAAGCATTTTTTACAGCGGCTGCTCGCCAGCAGACGATATTTTCTGACCAGCGCTGTTGCCAAGCAGAATGTAGCCAGTCCTCGATGCAGTGCATTTGTAAGTAAATAAGTAAGTAAGTAAAATGTAAATTTATATGGCGCATATTGTTAAATCAATTTCTAATGCCACTTGCCGTGGCAAGTTTGCGTCAAAAAACGCGAAAGTTCGTCTGCGTTCACGCAGACGAACTTTCGCGTTTTTTCGCAATTCGGCCACAACTACTGGTATTCGCATCAGTTTATTTCGATACGTGATACTTAACTCAATACAAGACGGCGAAATAAAGTAAAACATTTTGTGTTTATAGCTTAGGCTAGTCACATGCGTATGTCACATGCGTGCGGAAAATAGTGTAAAAGCGCGAACAATGCGACGTAAATGAACTTAACCAAACTAAACTGACACGGTTTAGTTTTTGACGAACTGACCAATGGGCGAGCAGGGCGAAACCCATTGGTCACTGGTTGATGCGTACACGCGCGCAGTCACGTTGTCAACGACCCCGTTAGACGGTGTCTGCTACAATACATTACTGCTTGCCAGTTGGTCAGTTCGTCAAAAACTAAGCCATGTTAGTTCAGTTCAGTTCAGTTACGTCGCTCTGTACGCGCCTTAACATATCGATATCGACAGCTGATCGAAAAGCCTTCAACACGATGATTCAGGCTAACAGTGTTATGAAAAAGTGTCCGATTGCTTGATTTGTGACTGTAAAGCAGCTTTTGTGTGCTGACGTTCGATTATTTATCGCGTACTATGCACACAACAGAGTTACGTGACATGCGCGACATTATTTCTTTCGGGATTCGCAGTGAATTATTGCGAGCAAGCGTAGCCTACTCGGCTATGTGCAACGAAGCGGATGGGAAAATTTGTTGTAATCATTTGTTCTCACAAACAAAGCGAACGACGTTGGTGACAGTACTCATCAGTGCAACTAACCAACCACTGTAGGATAAGTCGACTAACTGCCGCCATTGGCTAAAGAACTTTCACAAATACCAAAGTAATTAGGTTAAAGGCGGAATTTATCTACTCGTTTGTGTTCACCAGGTGGCAGCATAGAACTAACGGTTCGGCTGTCATTTGCAATATTTCTGGCTGGAGGTTCAATCCCAATTTTTTTCCTAGGTCTAACTGTTCAAACTGGTGCACGACCGTGTAAGACAGACAGACCACGGTGTGGAGAAATGTGTCGTAATAGGCGGAATCTCTTTCACTGCAAGAACGATTCCGCTTAATAATACAGCAGCGTATTCTGCGTCAATTTTAGAGTATACGACTACGCTAAGAGAAGACACGGGCTTGAGACGAACACAAAGACAAAACACTGAATTTTTCACTTTTGTAGCCTAACTAATATAACTTTTTTTTTACATTATTGAATAGCAGCAAATAAACAAAGCAACAAACAAACAAACAAGAAGCGAATACAAAGACAAACACAGTCATGCCAAATCGTCTAGTTTACGTTTAAATTATAGTGACTGCGATCACTTCGACAATAAAGAATTGCGATTGTTCAACTTCGCGAATTTCGTCAATTCTTTTTAAAATCCTGGACCCGCCACACTGGCTATGAAGCCCCTCCAGTGATCACACCATTGAGCGCTCGCTATATTTGGCGTGATATCGCGGTGCCGCAGCTGCAACTGACCCGACCTGAGTGACAGTCATCATGAACGCGCTGCTAATGGAATACACATCTCATCACAACATTACGACTGCCCTTTAAACGTTTGCCGGTAATGGCCAGTTCACACCTACGACGCCTTCTCAACTCAACTCAACTCAACAGTTGTCTGTGGACTTGCTGTACAACTAATTGCGGATCTGCTTAGCCTGCAGCTTGTGCAGCATGTTGTATATACCATGACAAATCGAAGTACCGGTAACTGGAGTTTGGGTCTATAAACGTTTGCCCGTAAACCGACAACCGACGCGTGCGTAAAAACTGCTATTGCGTGACCGTGCAGTAAATGAAGGGCACCGGCATCGGTTCGGATTGGATTAGTCTGGTAATGAGATTAGGTAATGTCGACACTGTGTAGACCCCCAAACCGCTGTTCGAACCGTCGGCTGGCTTAGTAACAGCATTTCTAGCTGTTTTTTTTCGGTTAAGCCGAACAAGCGCAGTAATTAGACTACTAATTCTGTGACTAAAGCTACACGCGGCTTTTAATACTTCCGGCTACGCCGCAAAACGAGCCGTAGTAAAAGTGAGTGACGCTGGTCTGCACAAAAGTATTCGAATATTTTTACTCTTAATTCCGTTTACGTAACATGACCAAGTACAGCCACGGGGTCCAACGTTTCTGACGTGTTTCTACCACCGGTCGGTTGGAGAGGCTTTGTATCTAGTTTCTTTGCCATCATTGGTAAAAAAACTGTTGTCCTTTCGTCTATCCGTCTGCCCGTTGGTCTTTCTGTCCGTAATGTCGTTGTATTTTGACCATAATAGAAGTTTAGTTACTTAGGTCAACTCAGCCTTCCATCCCTCCGGGGTAGGTAAATCGAGTACCGGCCTATCTGGATGGGGTTAAGGCGGGGCGCGTTCACCTGTGTCGGGTGGCAGGTAACACTGTGTGATCCCATATGACAAGTGACGCTCCGTAGCTCTGTGAGGGGTTCGCTTCTTAAGAGCTATATTCTGATCTTTACCTTTTACCTTTGGAAAATAATACTGGTACACGCATAGGGCCTAATTAGCTTCGGGTCTTCGCTCCTTGTAACTTCAACATCCTCGACATAGTCTGCGGCGTCGTGAGTTAAAAAATAAAAGTGGACAGAAAGTTGCAAATTTTCGACAGACACTACGAATTAGAGAAAATTATAAATGCTCAAAATTTTAATTTTGCGTTTGAATTTACTTTAAAAAAGCGGATCCGAAGATTTTAGCGCCAAACAGACAAAAATTTTCCGACACGAAAACGGTTTTCAGACATACCGAAATTTAGAGAAAACGGTAATTGTTATCTGCTCTCTTTTGTCACGACACCACTGAAGATAAGAATGGAGAAAATGTCCTATAATTCTGGCTGCGACATTTGTGGCCAGTGTAAGCACTCTTCGTTGATTATAAACAAACGTCTCTCCCGGCGTTCGCTACGACACTGATAGATCTATATAGCCACGATTCTTCGTGCTGTAAGCATGCACATAAACATCCACGTGTGTTTGTGGCGGTGGTTTGCAGTAATTTATAGCGGCGAAGAAAGCTGAAGCTGTTTATTGGTGTCCAGTTTTGGTTAATCCATAGGGTAGCCTACCACAGCCTATAGGTGTTAAGTATGCTGTAGAAGCTACGACGTTTCCGGTGGTCTGAAGCAATGGCATTAATATTTTCAGCTGTTTTGCGTCGCCAGTAAAAACTGGTAATATAATGTAATAAGGTACACATGGTTCTAGGCTCTAGCCCGCCTTTCCGTTATAGTTCACAGTTTTGCTTAACTGCGAAAAACATAATTTTGCGTTTATCCGCAGTCTGCAAGATTGTTTTAGACAAGCAGAGTATGGCGCACAGTGTCTGTCTTGCATGTTCGAATAGTTTTCTGGTAAAACGTACCGTTTAGCCACAATACATGCGTTAGAGACAGAGAGGCGGGCACAGACTTGTGCCAGAAACACGACCATTAGTGTGAAGGCCTACCATGAGTGCGCTAAGGTGCGTACAGAGCGATGTAACTACACTGAACTAAACTGAACTGACGCGGTTTGGTTTTTGACCAACTGACCAATGGGCGAGCATGGAGAGCCCATTCATTATTGGTTGACGCGTACCTAAGCTTAGTCACGTAGGTCAGCGACTCCGCTAGAGCAACGGTGCCTAGTGTAATGCATTACTGCTTGCCCGTTGGCCAGTTCGTCAAAAACTAAACCGTGTCAGTTCAGTTCAGTGCAGTTACGTCGCTCTGTATACGCCTGTTTACAGTAGTGTCCAATTATAGTTTAGCCATACACTGCAGTCCAAGCCACTAAAGCGACTCGCAGCAGCAGCAGCCATGCAGTTCGGCTTGAGGCTTTGCAGTCCGCGTCATCGAACGGTTTAGCGTTGCATTGCGTCGGGCGAGTCGCGTCGACTACACGACCGCAAGCCGCTCTAATAAGCCAAAACTGCAGTTAATTCGATTTGTTGAGGGGGAGGGAGAAGTTTGTTGTACAAGTTGCTGGTCAGCGTACTGTAAGCCTATGACACTAAATAGCGACATCAAATTGTAGGCCTAAAAATCCGCCGAAAAAGTCAAAAGGTTTTAGCAAATCCACAACTTTTGACGTGTTAAGACGTTGTAAGCTTTAGGCCTGCTGACGTTTTGTTGTACGAATTGTTATACAACAAAATTAAAGTAAAGGAGTTCGGGCTGAATGCTGAAACGTACTTTGTGTGCGCAAATGACGTCACTGATGACAACGATCCTGATGACGTCACTGGACAACGACCACGTGACCGGAAGTACACCGTCATCGGCGTGGGGCAAGTCTACGGGCGTGATGCTTTGGTTCTACGTGGGTCCGCTGATATTCACGGTGGGTATCGCCGGAAATGCGTTGATCCTGGTTACTATGGCACAGCGCCGGATGCAAGGCAGTTCGACATGCGTCTATCTGCGATGTATGGCGGTCGCCGATCTGCTCGTTTTGCTGACCGGAATGATACCGGAGTGGCTGGAGGAAAGCCACATCTTCATCGTCAAGGTAATGGGGTGTTAACGCGATCGAGCAAACATCGAGCAAACGTCGAGCAGACGTCGAGCACTTAGCACGTGTATTTTGAATAGGCCTACATTTGCTCGACGTTTGCTCGATGTTTGCTCGATTATTGCTCTACGTTTGCTCGACGTCTGCTGGACGTTTGCTCGATGTCTGCTCGATCGTGTAAACGGGAACATCGAGCAAACGTCGAGCAAACGTCGAGCAAACATCGAGCTGGCTCAAGCAGGCCTAGTGAAACCCCGCCCCTGGCTCAAATGTAGGTCTAGGCTTAGACTCTTAGCTCACAGCTGATCACGCGTTATGTACGCCTTCCAATTACAACCCGCCCGCTCTCCTAATTAGCATGCTCATCACACCTCACATGATAGTGTGAGTGTTGTAAGGACGACCTTCAAAGTCTATGGAAAAATGCAAACTTTGACCCTCAGCCAACCCAAAACCCCCGAACCGATTGTCACCAAATTTGAATGGCGTGATTACGTCGTGGACGCCTACCAAGGGTTTTTGCTCCCCATATAGGTGAAATATACAGCCCTCCTGTTCGAAATTCACTACACTTTTTTGG
>Ga0209671_1000230_pt1 | contig 32128 bp, 22 predicted proteins | sample WorMetHERISLAND2_2_FD_187401 | JGI IMG/M metagenome (GOLD analysis project Ga0209671, IMG submission 187401) | Marine gutless worms symbiont microbial communities from Max Planck institute for Marine Microbiology, Germany - Olavius geniculatus... | ecosystem: Host-associated > Annelida >...
ATTTTGCACAACAGGTCCCCTCGTCGACGTAATCAACCGTGCCAAATTTTATCTCAGTCACATCAGGGGTTTTGATTCTGTCAGCATGGTTGGCACCACAGGCTGATCCCTGTGAAGTAAGTAAGTAAGTAGTCTGCATTTGTAATGCACCATATGTCAAAACAGAAGTTCGAATCGTAGGTGCGGATGGTAACAGTTAGTCGATGGCGGTGTTGCCGGAGAAAAGATGAGTCTTGAGGTGTCATCGAAAAGTGTCCTTGCCCTTGCCTCCCATCTGCCCTTCCCCTTCCTGAAAAAGATTATGATGGTGATAAAATGCTTTCTCGTAACCATGCACAATTGCACATGCCACAAAGTGACTAATTAAACGTTATTTTTGCAAGACAACGCAGATATCTGTGATTTTTTGCCAAATATTAAACAGCAGGCAAATTTGCAGCTTCAGTTGCATGTTTAAAATCTAAAAGTGTTTCAGCTTCAGGGGGCTTCGCCCTCCTAATCCCCCATCCAGAGACTCTGTGCCTAGACCCCGCTACATCTTTTCGATGCATGCAACAACTGAATAAGGTCAACATTTGGCTTGCGCGTAAAAAAAATATTGTTTCTCTGTACCCTGAGCCCTTGCTTCCTTGTTGCTTTCCCCAGCTTCAGATTCTTAGTGCCGCCCGTGTTTGTCAGTGGAATTTTTGGCTTTCCCATAGAAAAGAGAAGTTGCCATTAACACAGGGCTTGAACTACTGTTCAGTCTGTGATAATGAATTATGTGTTACGTTCATGCTGTGGAATGTTGTTTATTCGACTACTTTTATTTAACCATTTGTACATTATTGCTTCATTATTGACAATGCTGGGCCCAGTTGTACAGTACAGCAGATGGGTAAATCATTTTGGTATGTAACCAACCACCTCGGTCAACTCCTGCAGCCTGGCCATTACTTAGTTTGTATTTGAAATGAGTTTATGCTGCTACAGCTAGGACCTAAACAGGCACCCTGCACGATGTGCTGGCTTCCTATTCATGGTCTTGCAGTGTAGGCAAGTGTTTGGCTGAGGGCTAAGGAAATGGAGACCAGCGCCGCCTTGTGGGCACTGTGGGCTTAGGAATGACTTTGCATTTATGTAGCTACTTTTTTACACTGACGAGTGTGTACGGATCCTTAACTGCATCGACAGATACTACACTGGATTCTGGGAAATGGTGAAGTGGGGATGGATACAGTATCTGTCGTTTCTGGTGCTCTTCTTTTTGGTTATAGATCGCATTCAGCTCTTTATATTTCACAACCAGCTTGTCTCGACCATCGTTCACAGGCCGTATCATTCAAAGAAGCTTTGAGACCATCTCGACGATTGTGACTGTTATACTGTAACGCTTCTGATACTAGTCGGGTCTGAGATAGAATCCACATCTTTTATACAAGTTCTTGTTTTGATGCGAGCTGGATCTCCAATGTGAGCCAGGTCTCCAATACTATAGCGAGAGAAAGGGAGGTCAGACGTTGTCAGGAGCTTGTGCTGGAACTTTTGCACTTTTGAGACTGTAATGTGCAGTGTTTGAATTGTGAAAAATTAGCTGGGGGGTTGACCTTTTCGACAGTTGGAACCCGACCAAAATTGTTATATAAGTCCTATGTATATAGTATATACCTGACCCCCTAGAACATAATTTGACAGTATGTTAGGGGGTTGAGAAAACACTTAGGGTTCATCCTCCAATCCCCCTTTTCTCCCCTGCAATTCAAACACTGGTAATGTGTTACAAATGCTCCGTGTGCGATGCAAACTGTCACAGTTCAACGCAGCAAACATTGAAAGTTCTCGTGTGATTAAGAGTTATGCACAAATTGGAAATGTATAATTGTCTCTGTATTGTGACTGTTAGGATGTTGTACTTGTGATCATAAGGCCATGGGTTTGACTCCCAGTGGTTACCATTTGGATGGGTGACTGACTGCAGACAGGTAAACCGTCTAGGAACATAACCAACCACCAAGGTCAACTCATCCTTCCTTCCCTCTGGGGTAGGTAAATTGAGTACCAGTTGGGGTTGAGCCGAGGCACATTCACCTGTGTTGGATGGCAGTTAACGCTGTGTGAGCCAGGATCTCATACGGCAGTTGATGCTTCACAACTTTCGGATGGATTGTCCATTAAGTCTTTAAAGTATAGGCCGATTATTTTCGTGTTAAGTTGCAGACTGCAGTGCTGCAACTGCAAGTTATATGCAGTGGATAGTGAACGCCATAGCAAGCACTTAAGCCATCTCTTTGTATAATAGGCCTATGTAGAGTTCGTTTTTGATTGTAAGATTCGTGTATTGATTTTTGGTAGTGACCGTGCAGTGTAGAATACGATTCGTATGCATTACATCTGGAACGTTCACTTATGCGTCGTATTGGCAATGACCACGTAGAAAGGACATAGTTTTCATTGACTTTTTGCAATAAAATAAAGTTTTTCTGTTGCTACAGATTGTACAGAAAAAGTGAAAAGTGACGGAAAACTTGCTGCTTGGATGCTGTGGCAAACACGTTGTTAATTTGCAGTGATAATAAGTTTTGTGGTACGTGCTTTCTGATGATCCAATCAACCGCATCGGATGTTGCTCATAAAATCATAATGTTCAGTTTGTGTAAATGTTATTAATAGCACGTTCTATAGTTGCTGGTCAAGTAAAATTTGTGTTGTAGTTATTTTTAGTTACTTGTCGTAATTATTGATTATTTTTTTCTTGTTTGGTTTAGTAGTTAAAAGTGGTTGATGTAACGCTGTTTACTCTATGTACGCAGTGAAATATTTGACTGTTTCGTGCTTAGGCTTTTGGTGTTAGGGTTTTGGTTTTTCGGTGTTTCTAGTTGTGAGCTTATATGCTTTGAATAATCTCAGTCTGTAAGTTTTTCTACCAGTTGGTAGTGCCAACAGAACCCCTATGTGGCTGTTGCAGCAATTTTACACGCAACTCAGCAGACAGTCGTGAAGTGAGGACCAGATTTAAACCCGAATGGGTTCGGTTCTGTAAAAATACGAGAATCTCGTATAAATTTTCTGACAGCTGAACCGCGGACGGTCGGTCAAAAAACGGACTAAAACGCATACATATAACATTGTACAGCTTTCGCGACTTGGCACATAGTAAGCCCCCCCCCTTCCTGAGCCAGAAAATGTGCTGCATCAAGTGAACTTTTAAATGTCGCACCACGCCATAAAGAGGTTTCCACAGTGGCACTGGCCTGCAAATGTCGTTCTGCTGTTCGACATTCTCTGCCTGTGAAGGCTTTCTTTTTTGTGGGGTCCCTGTTCGACCGAACATGCTGAAGTTGCCTAAGTCCGCCTCTGCGTGTGGCGTGTACTCACTATCATTCTTTTGATCACGCTTGACTGCACCGGCGAGCAGCTACCCCATCGACAACGTTATCCCATTGCAGACACTTGTATAGTACGGTATAAGCATTACATAGGCCTATTGTATAGGACATATGCACGTGACTGCACACGTGCCAGCGTGAGATAAAGACGGCGCAAAGTCGCGGACTATAGGAATGGCAGCGACGATAGCAATAGCGGCGTCTACTCTACGGTCGTACGATACTCAACCGCGAAACGCGTTGTTCTCTGAGCCTGGACCAGCTAGTGGCGTCGTGGCACAGGGGTAAGGAGACAATTGGCCGTCCTAAATTTGTTGGCCGTTGCATGAAAATAATCGGAAAATTGTTTCCTTGTCGGAAGATTTTCGTGTTGAAAATGTCAAATCTGTATACAATTAAAATAAACGTGTCAAAATTGTTTAATTGAAAATTTTCCGTATTCGCTTTCATTTAGCGTCCTCGCTCGTTGTGATCGCTTTCGAATTTATGGAGAAGCTTTAGGCCTACGAATCCTGAAACTAGTGTCTTTCAGGCAGCCGAAGTGAAGATTAGGTGATCTTAGCTTGCAGCGTTTTGACAGATTCATTCGTGTGAGACGGACGGACAAGCGGAATTGCGATAGCATATACGCGCTATATAGCATAACACGCTCTCGCGCGTGATAAAAAGTATAGGCTATCATGTAAAAAGCAAAATGATTATGAGAAATTGAACAAAAGTAAAACTACAACATTTCAGTTAGGCCTATAACTACCATAGGCCTACTATCCTATAGGGCCTAACACAAACTTTATTGCTGGAAAAACTAACGAACACTCGAACTAAATGCATATTTATAAATGTCGCTAGTTTTTTGTTCTCTTCGATAAGTCAAAGTCAAATTCGAAGTCGTATGATTTCAGGCAAAATTAAGTCAGTCAAATGATTCTGACAGATCAGATAGGCTATCACTGCTGAAAACTCATATTTGAAGGATAGGAGAAAATTTAGGTAAAATTACTAAAAAAATTAAAAATTTAAGCACCCATAATCTCCACTGTCAGAATTTGCATCTGTCTGTCGGAATTCTGTCAGAAATTTGCAGCGTCTGTTGGAAAATTTGCAGCATTTGGACTATTGCGATTTGCATTGTGACTTTCACAGCGACAGAGCGAACGAACTGAACTGAACGGGTGAGATTATGACAGCAGCAGCAACAGTAGCAATATGTGTTGGTTGCGGTGGCATGATACTCGACCGGTACGTGTTGTCGGCGTCGCCCGGACTGCTGCAATGGCACGTGGCTTGTCTCCGATGTGTTCACTGCGGCCAGACGATTGACGAGGCTTCGCGCACCTGCTTCCTACGTCATCACCGCGTCTACTGCACCCGCGACTTCCACAGGTGACCTACCTCGCCCTAGCCAAGTTCTCATACCGCCAATGTGGGTATATAATCCTCCCTTCCCCTACTATCTCCTTTTCCCTTTTCTTTTTTGCCTCGCCCTCGCTTTCCTTTCTTTATCCTTTTCATCTCCTTGCTTAGGCTATTGTTCGTGTTTTTTGAAAAGTCTTCTTTACGCCACTGCCAGGCCTACGCGTAAACCATTGGGACATTATTACCGGTTGTGTCATCATCAGAGCACTAGTTGTTTCGATCGTTGTGTTATATACTCTGTAGGTTATTCGGCAGAAATCAGTCGTGCAAGTTGACGGATGGATCAAACATTGATGCGACTGCAACGCCATTGAACAGCTACGAGTCTGCAGACACTGAGGCCGCCGCGGTGACAACGACGGAGACAACAGCGCTAACGCCGTCAGACGATGTTAATCCGACACTGAACCGCTACCGGACGATACTAACGGAATACCAGCTGCGAGTGCTGCGAGCCTGCTACGCCGTCAGCGCCCGGCCCGACCCCGAGACCAGAGACCAACTGACAGAGATGACTGGACTTAGTGCACGCGTCATCCGTGTCTGGTTCCAGAACAGACGCTGTAAGGACAAAAAACGAGCCTGCAACAACTACAACTACAACAACAACAACAACCACAACAACGACGACGACAACACCTGATCGACATGACTGAAAAACGTGGCTAAGCTTACACGTCTTAGGGAGATGAAGGTGCACTTGCACCCGGTGCCCCCTCTTTCTGTCAACGCCACTGTTTTGTAACGTTCTGCCTACTCTGACTGACCAGTTTTTCAATGCGCGTTCATATTTTATTGCTGACGTCGCGAGCCACGTAGGCCTACTCTTTGATCTTGCCGCCTCTAGGCAATACACTGACGACGTGACTCGTGGAACGCGCCCCAATTATTTTTGGCTGTCGGAAAATTGGCCAAACATCTTCATGTCCAGACAGTTTTGTCCAAAAAGCGCAAAATTTGAGTTGAAAATCCATGGGAAAATTCAGGGGCAAAATTGTACCTATTGTTTGTCTTACTTTCTGTATGTCTCTGTTTCGCTATACACTGCTTTTGTGTGAATAAAATTATCGAAAATATGAGCACCGATCATAATTTCCTTTGTCGGAAATTTGCTGTGTACTTTTAGCATAACTTCCTCTATTTTTTATTGGGCGATCTATAGGTTTACCCTTAAAACACCCCCTCTATTTTTCACTTCCCCCTATTTTTCAATCTACACCCTTGACAATATCTACTCATTGGAGGGGTGGAAAAGCCCAAAATGGTGGGGAAAAGTTGAGTCAAAAATTAGGGGGAACCTAAGCCCAAAACTAGGGGAGTTGAGCCCGATTTTGATTCCAAATTTGGGAGGTATAGAAGCCACTGCTAATAGGCGTTACTAAAGTGCAATACGCGATTCATATTGACAGAAATACCACTTTTCAGGGCGCGATTCTGTTAAAGAAGTATATTTTGACGTTAAACGAATAGCAATTTCAACGTAAACAAATGTGATCTAGATTTGAAATGTCGATTAAAAATGAATATGTCGACCCTATAAATATTTCTTATTTCTGAGTTACCTACAAAAGACCGATTTAACGGTCGGCCGGTCGGCCCCGAAAAACATATAGACCTGATAGCATTAAGTGCGTGCACCAACTTGGTTCATAATCTTGGATCAGCTGAACCGAGATCCAAAGTTGAACCGAATTCAGTCAATTCACATGGTACTACGTGTACGTGTCACCATAGCAATTCGAACTCGGGTCAGCTGTCTTCCATAGGCCTATCTTCGTCAGAAGCTGACCGACTTTGAACATTCTTTCATTGACCGACTCGCCCGTGTCAGCCAGTGTGTGTTCTACATGTATATAGTCAGTCGCGCAGTCTCGCGTGTGGTCCGGCTGATGTGTTAGCACGCGGCTTATCCATATGGGTAGTCTTGTCATGCGATTCTGTCATGCTTTCACCGTCAGTACAATCACATTGAATCACCCCACAACAAAATTTGCTTGCGACAAAAGCCCTCTATGAAAATAACCCCTACGACGACACCTCTCCATGTAAAACGGATAAATTTTAGCTAGGCTTTCGCAGATTTTGTGACATAGGCCTATTTTTGATGCGCTTCATAACGTTATGCTGTAGGGCGTCTTTGGCACGATTGTCGTCCGTCGACCTCTGCATGTTCGTCTGTCTCGGGTGTATTGTGGCTAAACGGTGCGAGATATAGGCCTAGCCTAGGTTGCTATTGATCTCGCTAATAGAAAGTACAGCATATTGGTTTTCAAATGGCATGAAATTCATTGACTTTGGATGACCGTGAAGGGTCATAAAGCATTGAGCAATGTGGTATGCCAATCGTGCGGTATTATGGGTAAACGGTAAGTCTAGGGGGTCGGCGATGGTATCACCGGATATAGAGCGCTTGCAATTTCATACAGGCTGTCAGCAACCAAGTCTCCATCTGCAGGGGTTTGGCCGCAATTTTTAATTGAAGGTTTCAAGCTATAGCCCAAGTGACTGTATCTCAAAAACGGTGAACGATAGGGCCAAGGTTAGGCCTACTATTAGGCTAATCACCAATAGGAAGTGACATAGGCCTATACGCCCTTTCAAACTACATGAAATCATTTATCTTGAATGACCTTGCAGGTCAGTACTGCAACATAACTGTAATGACTGTCTGTGCTAAATAAAAATGTCGTAGAGAGTTTTTTTGGCCGCAAGCAGTGCTGGAATTACAAGCAAGATAATGGGGGAAGAGGTTGGGAACTATGTCGAGCGATAGCGAATTTTTTTGTGGGGGCGGCTGTACCGTAACCGCGAGGGTCCTTCCCCTTTTCTAAAAAACGAGAAATTGCAGAAAAATGTTTTTATTGTAATAAGCAATGATATCGATATATTCATTTATTTTAGGTTATAATGCCGTAATAAATTTATTATAATTATGAATGCAGACCGGTACCAGAAAATTTTATCTAATATTTTTATGATGCGCGCTGTTACTTATTTATTTATGTACGATTTCGGCTTTGAGTCTACTGTTATTTCACTAATGTTTTTATGTGTGATTTCCGTTCGTTAGTTACAATTTTCCTGTATTTTTTGAATAATTTGATAATCGGTATAGTATTCAGTGAAATTTGTGGGTCACAAAGCAAAAAATGATATCATTATTAAGTAGCCATTAACGTGAAGTAATTTAATAAAGTGATTAGCGGCAAAACCGAGAACCTGATAGAACGTTCAGACACAAAAAGAACGGTGCGATCTGGCACTAAATGGGCAGAAAGTTACTAGCCTGGCCAGGAGTCTTCAACTTGTTGAAGTTTGACCTTACTCCGAAGAAGAAGAAGTAGCGATAGATCGCCACTTTATCTTATTGAAGTCATCACATTACTTATTATGTGAATTCAACCACATTTTTATTGCAATTCCAAGGCTGGTTAAAACTGAACTCACCTACATTGTTGTCAGTTATCGATTAGCCGTGACTAATCATCTGCCTAATGTAAGCCAGTTCGTATATGCAATGAGTATGGAGGGGAGGAGCTGCTATAGCTAACCTTAGTAATTTTGCATTCCAAATACTGCCTCAGCTTAATCACACTATTGTACACAGTGGAGATGGTTTGTTTCATTATTTCACATCATTTTAAGCAAACTGTTATATCGCATGCTTTCTATAGTTAATAGTCTAGAGCTTAGCTGTAGACTGATTTTGTGAATAAGTTGTAATTGTGGATAAATGTGCATTTATCATGCATGTTTAGACACTAAAAACAGTGATGATGAATCAGAAGCAGGTTAAAGATAAATTGAAACAGACAAGAGAAGCTCTGAATGCAAAGCAGTATCATGATGCCATTAAACTATGTCAGGTAGTCTGGTGTCTACTGTCTGCATTTTTAACTACAGCAACGGAGATAACATTTTTTGATGTTGACTTGTTAATTAATAGGCCTACTGCTGTTGTTGTACATTTGATGGGATTTACCTCTACCAAAGAGGTTATGTGATACTCTATCTTTATTTATCTGTCTGTGCTGTTGGTGTGTTGCTCAGGATTACCAAGCCTGCTGAGAGCCAGAGCAGGGCCCAGGAAACCATTCTCATGGACCCTTAATTGATTGGTGACTGGGGAGGGGGCTGCCTCAGAAAATTTTTGAAGATACCTCCACAATGACAAGCCGAAAATGTTGCACTGTTTCTGATAGTTCTGGTTGGTGGGGCCCCTTTTTGCTGGAGCCTCTGTTTGGTCGAACATGTAGAAACTGTTTAACAAGTTACTAGCTGTTGTATGAACAGTTTGACTGTGACAAAATAAGGCTCAGACAGAATACTGAATACATTGGTTCGTTCTGTCTGGCTGGGGTTGAGGCATGTTTACCTGTGTCAGATGTTAGGTAACACTGTGATACACCATGGCTTTGAGATGGGTTTTTTATGAAGAGCTGTACTCTTTTTAAAATGACAGTGTACTGTGTGTGGGTGGAACTCTGTGTAGGAGATCCTGGAGCATGACAGTAGCAATTACAATGCTCTGGTGTTTGAAGGCTTTGCCAGGGAAGCCCTACAGCAGCCTGTACTGGCACTGTCTGTCTACAACAAGGCTTCAGCATTGGAGCCAAGTCAACCGCTTGCATGGCAGGCAAGTGGGCATTGAAACCTGGCTTTGTGGTGTAATGGTAGCATGTTGGACTGGTGATCATGAGGTTGCTAGTTCAACTTTCACATGGTCTATTGCCAGGTAACAATAAAGGACAAGTTCTTCATACATATGTGCCTCTATTCACCAAGCAGTATAATTTGGTACTGACCACAGAGCGGCGATGCTGTGTGGCAGGGAAGCCATAGGTCTGGTGTCACACTGGCTATGCATCGTGGACTTGATGATCTGTCCATTTACAGGTTTATTGGTCAGCATTTGGGAGATGAGCATTTTACATTAGCCTCTTGGGAGTCAGGATACAGCCCATTTACCTACTTTTAGCTGGGTTTGGGGAAACCTGGAAGTTGCCACTACTTGGCCTTAAGTAATGGAGTGCTTGAGTACAGAATTTTCAGTTGTTACCTTTACCGGGCTTTTGAAATTATACACATAGCAGCTGTTCTGTAGGTTCTTGTATTTCTCACTTTTCAGCACAATTCTGGTATAGATTGTGATTGTAGGTTATGCAAACTATTAAGCCATTTTTTATTGTTTATTACAGATATAGCTAGTATTAATTTATTGCAGGTAGCAGCCTTATTTATTTTTGCTATTTTGCAGTTTTCAGCACTATTTTGGTAGAGATTGTAATTGAATTTTCTGCAAGCTATTAAGTCACTTTTACAATTATAGCTGTTATTAATGTACTACAGTCATTTTGTTGGGTGTGGTGTGGACTCTGCAGGGTGTATGTAGTGTGTACGAGAAATTTGAAGGAGGTGAAATTGGTTCATCAAAGTCTGAACTGATCCATGCTTATCAACAGTTAGTGACTCTTTTTCCAAGGTAATTTGTTTTTTTCGTTGTAATTTAGGCATGAATGTCTGAATAGCCGATGCATGCTTATCACTAGCTAGTGAGTAATGACTGTTTCACTCAGAGTATGCCATTATTTGAGTAAGTCATATTGAGTAAGTTGTGGAAAATTGTGATGTAAATCATGCGTTACACATTATTTTGATAACATACTAGCACTAGTCATAGTGGTTGTATTGGTACTAGTGCCTAGTTCATATTCAAGAAAAAATTTATGAATTGCTTCAGCCTAAATCTGGACAGTTTTTGTGCTACACAAAGTTGTTTGTTTGTGCATCTTTGGTCTATTTATTCCATGGTGGTAGTGCCAGTAATGGTGGCAGTAGTGGTTAAAGGTTGTACATAGCTCCTCATGGGAACTTATCTCAGAACTGTGGAGCGTTACCTGCCGTATAAAGTCACACAGTATTGCCTGCGACCAAACACAGGTGAACGTGCCTGGCCTTAATATCAGCCAGACAGTCCAGTACTCAATTTACCACCCACTGGGGATGGAAAGCTGAGTTAGCTTTGGTGGTTGGCTATGTAGCAAGGTGGTTTATCTGTCTGCAGTGTAGACAGTCACCCATCCAAGTGGTAACCACTTCATAATGACCTAACCGAGAGTCGCACCCACGATTTTTTAAACGTAAAGTCCATTATTCTAACATTACATGATCAAGTAGTTTGAACTAATACTAGTAGTTGTAATAGTAGTAATAGTAATAGTAGCACTTGTAGTAGTAGTAGTTGTTGTTTGTTGTTACAGCAGTGACAGGCGTCAGTATGACATCAGTGTAAAGCTCGGACAGGCATTCCTATCAGTGGGTGACTATGACGAAGCTTTTAGTCTGTGTGAGAGATTACTAGCATCACAGTTCTCATGTCTTACTGCTACTACTACAACTACAACAACTACTGCTGCTGCTGCTGCTGCTGCTGATAATGATGATGTATTATCGCTGTATTGGGTCATTGCATCGGCTGCTGCTGCATCTCCACAGATCTCCACCGATCGCAGACAGCAGGTTGTGAAAGCATACAAAACAGTCGTCAGCAGCAATAAAGTTGATGCGGAGGAGAGACGAACATGCCTTGAACGTTTGTGCCAGGTCAGTTCTTTTTAAGTTTTATTCCGGGTTGATAAGAAATTGTCTGCATCAATGGCTTCCACACTGTTTCACAGAATTAATGTTAAGCTGAGCACGTGTGCATTCATGCAAGGTTTGGGTCTGCTATAGCGAAGGGCTGCCATAGCGAGGGGCCGCCGTGGCAACAACCAAGCAACTGACGACCTCGGCCATAGCTTCACGGATCGCCAGTCCACCAACTATCTCCTCAGGTTTACTAAGTAGACTGTCACGGGCAGCCATTGGCAATTTTTGTGGTCACATGCACCGCTGTCGAACTTACTACCTATATTGTACACTAATTTATGGTGTGCATTATTGTCACATAAACCTTTGAAAAATACTAACCCTAACCCCATCCCTAACCCTAACCCTAAACCCAAACCGGTACTTTTATCTTAACTGTAAGTGTGAGCGAAAAGCGTAATTTTATTATTAAGCACAAAATCTTACTACATTACACGTGAAATTGTCACCCTCTGGTGAATATGAATGTAAAGCATAATGATGCGTCTGTCGATGTGAATTTTAGTCCAAATAGAGCATTTGTTGGAATAGCGTCTGTTGGAATAGTCTGCTGGTGGTTTTTAGATGTTCAAAGCTGCAAATTTGCCCACTTTTCTAAAATTAGGAATTTGTGTGACTTTGGTGCTTTTACGGGGACCTTTGCTATGGCGGCCCTTCACTATAGCGGCCCATTACCTCGTGCAATGCCGTGTTGATTTGCTGATGTAACAGTAAGATTCATTGAATCTTTATGCCAGTTAACTAAACAACATTGCAATAGTGACAAATTATCTGCTATCCTGTTGCTGCTTGTTGCCAGTTTTGTTAACCCACAGAGGGACGGCTAGGATGTATTGGCCTGGATGGCTTGGTCATATTGAAGACAGTCTACTCACAAATGGTCATCCGTCTCAGTACTAACTCGGCTCAACGTCAAATAACTTCGTTGATGTGACCAATAATGTTACTGCAAGGCTAAGCTACCGCCATGCTGTTGTTTTAGCTGGAGGACAACATAGCAGCAGTTGTACAGTTCTGCAGCAATCTCCTTGTGCGAAGACAGACTATGAGTACAACTGCTCATTCTACTACTACTACAGCTGCTGCTGCTGCTAATGATGATGATGATGATGATGAAGCGTTTCTTTTGTCAACTCTTTGTCAATTGTACCTTGATGTCGGTGCTGGTAAGAAGTGATGATGCATTTAGCAGGGATGAGTTTAATGCTAGCATTTTAAACGCCAAAATCAAGGCCAGGGATCTTTGCGGCCAATGCCATCAAGTAAGTGAGTAAGTAAGTAAATCAATTTTATACTGTGCATCGAAAGCCAGCTCTTTCAATCTTACTCAAACTGCATTTTTTACTGAACCATAAAAATGCTCAGGCAAAAATAGTTTCAACGTTTCAGTGGATATGTCATACAGATACCAAAAACTTATTGCATACAACTCATTTTTTGCAAGAAGCGACCAGAGGCCAAGGTGACGAGGCCAAGGTGGCTCGATTTTTGTCCTCAAGGTGTCCTCAAAATTGAGGACGGCCCTCGAGGACTCAATCCCTGATATTCAGTATCTTACTTATATCTTTCTGTTTTTCTTTTTGTTTGTGTTAAATGTTATTAAGCACAAGAGCCCAGCTGTCACTTGGTATAGCCGATTATATCTGCCTACACCCTAAGACCTGCAAATGTTAACGCAGTTGCTTACTCACTTACGTAAGTTGCGGTAAAATGTAAACTTCCAGTAAATTTTTCTTGTTGAGAACCCCGGTTCTGCGAGAAAAGGTGTCTGTAGAGGGTCGACGATGGTGTACTGTTGGATACTGCATTCTTGCTGTTCATGTTGTTGTTTGCATTTGGTTTGTGCAGACATAATGGACCCAGTGTTTGACATTGCTGCTGTTACTAGTCAGCTGAGAGCCCTGAAGCCTGACTGTGGTTGGCTCATGTTAGTTGATGGACAGCAGAAAATTAACAACTCCGACTTTGTTGCTGCTGCCGGACTCCTTCGAGATGGTACATAGTTTGCACCGCTGTATCTACCTACTGACTATAGTGTAATTTACATTGCTGCATCTGTTTAAATACTTGTTCTCAGTGCTTGCCATTTCAGGTGATCAAAACTGATCTTTAAAAGTTCTAGTTGTTAAACAAAAGCTTTAATGGTCATACTTTGCTGACTTGTACAGAAGTGTGTTATGGGATCTCACTTACTCTTCAGTGGAAGATGTCTGTATTATATCGCATAAAGGCTTAAAGTGGGTGTGGGATCTTCTTTTCTGCAAATACTCGGCGTTAGATGTTCTTTTTGTTGGAGGTTGCCTTTAAGGTGTAAGGTTGCTCGTTGATGCAGAGCAGGCTTTATTGTTAAGTCTTTGAATAGTTCTCATGTTATGGTGAGGTGTATGACTACCTGTGGTCTATGTGCAGAGAATGAGGTCACCAGTTCGTTGTAATGCTCATCTCTTTGCTTCTATGTATGATGTTACGTTGGAGTAATTAGCAGCTATAAATAAAAAGAGAGCATGGTCCTTGGTTTATTACAGCGATTTTCAACCGGGGTTCCGCGGAACCCAAGGGTTCCACGAGCATCTGCCAAGCGTTCCGCTCCTGGCCAGTAAAAATGACCTAGCTTGCGAAATCACGCCAGACAATGTTGTAGAAATACTCAGCGTCGACTTTTTTTGTTTGAAGTTTCGTTTCTATGCATTTTTTTTGCATAGACTTACTGTGTTGAATCATTTTTGTTGTTAGCAAAATTTTGGCATTTTATTTGCATTTTATGCCTATATATTATAACGTTAGCTTCCTATGCACGACATTATTTGATTCCAAGGCATTATGGGAAATGAAGAAGAAGAAAAGAAGAACATATTGATCAGAATTATGGTTACAAAATTATTTGGCCATTTACTTAGTTAATTCATTTCTTTAAAAAGTCAGCTAAGGAAAATTAAAAAGACACGTAGGCCTGTCTTTTTTCGAGGGCACCCACATGATGAATTTTCTGGGTTGGTGGCGGGGCTAAGCGGCTGTCGACGATCGCTTCGCCCATCGTGTTTGGTTAAATACAGTAACATACTGCTGCCTACTAATGCGGTCAAATTTCATATTGGCCATCTTTGTCTGCTTTGTCATCTTCGATGACGGCTCTGCCCTTAGTGCCGTGCTAGGAAAATGAGTCCGTAGACACCATATAGCCATTGCTTGTATTACTGGGGGGGGTTGGGGAGCTGAACCCCCCAACTGTTTTCTCAACTCTCCTAACTCACTGTCAAATTATGTACAGAAGGGTCAGCTATATACTGTATACATACAATTTACATCACAATTCTGTTCGGTCTCTGACCATTGAAAAGTTTAACCCTCCAGCTAATTTTTCACAATTCAAACACTGCTTATAGCTTCATCCTTGCATACGTTGCTGGACTCACAAATCAACGCATGGGGGTTCCGTAAGTGACCTTCACGCTTGTGTAGGGTTCCACGGTAGCAAAAAGGTTGAAAAACACTGGTTTATTAAAACTGTTGATTAATTTTAGCCTGTAATATTAATCAGATAGGCAAATTGGTGCTTATAAAACAGGACTTTGTTTGTCTGTTTTAGGCCTGGTTATGGTGTCTGATTCTCCCAGTGCTTGGCTCTACTACTCTCTCTGTCTGCTGTCACTGCATCAGCGTGAAGCTGTCACCTCGGCAGTTGTTAATGGTTCGTGTTTGTTAGTATTAGTAGTAATCGTAATAGCAGCAGCAGTAATGTTGCTTCTGAAATGTTACAATTTGGTACAAATGTTGCATGTTAATTTACTTGTGATATGAAAATTCGTAGAATAATCACTTTTAGGTACCTTTCAGACTGTGCCAGTTTCAATCAAGCTTTTGCCGGTTTATACCGCCCAACTCATTGCATTTGGCATTTTCAGAAAATCAGCCTTGAAACAGTATGAAGATGTTGGGCGGTTAGTGTTGTTGTTGCTTGTAATAGTTGTTTGCAGGAGTTGTAGTTGTTGTTGTTGTGTAGGCATGAAGCTGTTAGAAAGCCAGTTTGGTAGTAGTTGTTTCTATGGCAAGCGTGAGAAAGTGAAGGATTTATTACAACTCAGTCACGTGAAGGCTTTAGTGACAAGCCATGAGCCTAAAGACTGGCAGATGGCTCTTAGCACCATCTCCCAGGTCTCCTGCATACTTATTTATTGCTTTTAGTAATAATATGTCATATTTCATTGCCAGTAGTGCTCAAAATGTTGGCTCTTGTTATTATTGCATATATCTCTTTGTTTATTTACTTACTGCATGTGAACAGATATGTGCATAAATTTATTTTAAGATTAAGTGATGCAGTGCACGGAATACAGAATAGTTGTTGACTTTCCAAGAATGTAGGAAGATATAACATAGGAAAATATTAGGAAAAGTTTCAAGATGGTTTCTTTTGAATTAGGCCATAGTTCAGGAGTACTGTGCTACAATCTGATGGTTTTTCATCTGGTGATAACTGGAGCTATGAAAATCTTCCCTCTTGCCTCCCCAATAGTACTCAGCATCTTACCTGGAATAATGTGAAAAGTTGGGCTGCTCAGACAACACAACAGATGTATTTAAGGTTGGAGTGCAGGAAAGTTAGCTTATTAGGCCACGTTGTACAGAAAATATTTGGTGAACTTTGATCCACTAACAAACAAGTTTAGTTGTCTCATGTTTATGCACTCGCAAGAAATCTGAGCTAATGCTAATGAGATGCACGAGAGTCTATAGCAGTTCCTGTTTGCAGGTAATCTTGGTCTATCTCCATCCATTTCGTCATGATTCACTCTTTTGCAGCGAAAAATCGCCAAAAAATCACTAAAAACCCCTGTTTAGAGTTCAAGGTCATTCGAGGTCATCGATGTTGACATTTCTAAGAAGCTCATTGCCAGCGCTTGTTATGATAAGCAGCATGTCTGTGCCTACCTGCAACCATTTTCACGCTAGACAAGCAAACAGTGGATAAATAACCACTTTGTAGAGGGGTACCCCTCTTTGACACTCGTGTGCGCAGGCCTTCTTGAACCTAGAGGGTCCAGACTTAGACTGATAAAATCTACATTCAATGCTGAAAATTTTGCCCTGAGGTTGTCTTGGTCTATCTCCAGCCATTTTGGCGCAATTCACTCTTGAAATGTGTGTCACAGTCTGAAGTTGTGAAAAATTCATTAAAACCCACTATTTTAGGGGTTCAAGGTCATTCAAGGTCATTGATGTTGACATTCCTAAGAAGCTCATTGCCAGTGCTTGTTATGATAAGCAGCATGTCTGTGCCTATCTGCAACCATTTTCATGTTAGACGAGCCAATAGTGGTAGAATAATGTCTTTTTAAGGGGAGTACCCCTCTTTCGCCTTTTCACTTGTGGGGGCCCCCTTCATTCTTCACCCAGCGACATGAAATTTTGTCACGAAATATTAGAGATTTTAAGCTATCATTTGGTTAAAACCCAAAGTTTCTATCTCACTTGGTCTTGGAATGGTACTGGGACGTGACAGACACCAAGACAGACAGAATTACAGTAGCTAATACATGCTATAACTATGCTAGCTCTCGGGCGTAAAAATCAACAATGTGCATTCAGCGTAGGCTACTGCGACAGCGTTCACCAGGTGCCGTTTTAGAAGCTGACTTTAAACCTCTTAAATTGTCTGTCGGGTGACCTCACCTTGGCCGCTGGCCCAAATTTCTAGTTATGTGTTTTTTGGTGTTTTTATTGACAGCTGAAAGGTTCACAGTGGATATGCGAAGCAGAGATGAGTGTCGTCAGAGCTCAGTTAAATATGAAACTTCGCCAGTTTGACATTGCTCGGATGGTAAGTTGGTCATTTCTGTACTGGCAATGATTACAGCCAACTCAGCCTGGCCATCCTTCCGTGTTTAAGCAAAATGAGTACTGGCGGTGGCACTGGTAAGGCCAATGCTAGGAAAGGAACAGCAAGTTCTGCATAACAGTAGACCTTATTGCCAGCACTGTTGGCATACTAACCCAGTCGGTTAAAGTTGCTCGCTGTTAATAGAGCTGGCTATTCAGTTGACTTCTGCTGTATTAGGTTTAACTCTGGCTAGAGAGTGCTGCAAAGAGGATGATTGCATGGCAAGTGCTTGAAAGCTTTTCAAATAAATTGAAACACTAAGGCTGCGTTCACACAGACACGAGTACGAGTACGAGTCCGGGTTTCCATTTATAGCCCATATAAGCTTTACTCGTACGAGTGGAACGTTCACGGTCACTTGTACAAGCACACAACTTAACGCATGTCGGTCATATTGAAAATTCGCAGTGAAATCGAATCGAGGAAATGCTTTGCCATTAAAACAACAATCTTCCACTACAAAGTTACTATTTTTACAAACCGCACATCTCTAATGATGCACAATTTTACGATGATGTCAGTTCTGACGTCAAATATACGCCACAGTATTTATAAATTATATTAATGCTATTTGCGAGTAGTTTACTTTATACGAGTTGGATAAAAACACGACCTGCACAGAAACTACTCGTACGAGTGAAATTTGCAGGTAAGCCATACTCGTATGTATGTGAACAGCCGCCGTTGAAATACATGCGAACTCTTGTTTGCCGGAACTCGTATACAGGAACCCGTACAGTGCCGGACTCGTACTCGTGTTTATATGAATGCAGCCTATACATTTGCATTCTGTTTTTACTTTTTCAAAGACAATATTGCTGTAGGAAATAGACAGCATACATGATGGACAGTTTACTACTACTACTACTACTGCTACTACTCGTGTGGCTCGGTAGTCTAACGGTAACGTGTCGGACTTGTAATCCTGAGGTAACTCAGAGGCACAGGTTCGACTCCGCATTGGGACGTTGCCGGGTAACGACCTTAGGCAAGTTGTTCACACACATGTGCCTCTGTCACTAAGCAGTATAATTTGGTATTGGCTTCACCGCTGGGACGTAAACAGGCATACCACGTGATACATTGGCCCCGTATCCGTGGTCTCGCAGTGCAAAAACTGGTGCCTGGCTGAGGGCCTTAGGAAATGGAGATCAGCGCCGCCCTATGGGCCGTAAGGCTCGAGAAGGACTTTACGTTTTTTTTACTACTATTACTACCACCATTACTATGTTATGTATGTTTTAGGAGGTAGACAACATATTGGAGCAGATGGGAGAAATGGTGAACAGTTTGCTGCTCAAGGGATGCTGCAGTTTTCATCAGAATCAACTCACGGATGCTGAGACAAGGTATTTACACTGATGGGTTCAAGGCCAGCATTCTGAAGGCCAAGGCTAGTGATCTTCATGGCCAAGGCTGAGGCCAGACCAGACAAATGGTCTTCAATTTTATGCAGCACATCAAAAGCCAAACAATATTGAACCATAAAAATGCTCACACAAACATAGTTTCATCGTTCCAGTGGATATATCATACAAATACCAAAAACTTATTTTACATAGCACATACATTACAAGTGACTAGAGTCATAGTGGTTTTTTAGGCCAAGGCCAAAGCCAGATCTGTTTGAGACCAAGGCCACGATTTTTGTCTTGTTGCCTCGTGGACCCCATACCTATTAGAGGTTTAAAGGTTAAAAGGCGTGTATAACTGTTAAATCGGGGAACCCATCTTTGGAGCCAACCAGACACAAGTGAACATGCCCTGCTTCAACCCCAGTCAATTTATTTACCTCAGAAGGATAGAAACCTGAGTTGATCTTTGTGATCCGTTACATAATCTGTGTAATCCACTTTTCATTGGTTCTGCTTTTTTATTCATGTGGCTTGGTGGCTCAACGGTAGGGTGTTGGACTTACTGATTGAGAGGTTGTGGTTTCAACTGTCGGTTGTGTCGCCATCAAGAGGTTACTAACTTACTACTTGGACAGCTGACTGCTGTGGACAGGTAATTTAACCATCCGCATATATAACCAACGTCAAGGTCAACTTGGCCTTTTTATCTCTTGCAAATAGGTAAATCAAGTTTCAGCTAGCTAGCTCTGAAATGGGTTTTCCACAAAGAGCTGTATGCAACCTTTAACCTTTGACGACCAACCCAGGTAAATCAAGTAGTAATGGTTGATGATGAGACTATCTGAAGAGACTTGCACAACTTTATTGTGATGCGTGTTTCATGTATAGTTTTAGTCGCGTCTTGTACCTGGATGAAACTTGTCCATCGGCCCATTACTACCTCGGTTGTATTGGGCTGCTACGGCTGCTGGTTGGTGACGGGAATAACTCTGATCTGAGAGATGCTTGCTTACGACATCTTATACAGGTTTGTAGTAGTACTTGTGGTGGTAGTAGTCATGGAAGAATATGGTTGATCAGCTAGCTTATGACATCTGATGCAGGTCAGTAATAAGTGTGCTTTTAATGAGCAGTTGTCGTGAATACAGTAGTTTAATAGAGCAGTAGCAATTTTTGTGTGTAGTAGCAATTTGTGCATACTGGCTAACATAATTCTCTCTTGTCTATTCCTTTCTTTGTCTGTCTGTCACCTCGTAGTACCAAACCAAACCCAAGGTGAGAGAGATTTCAGGTTTTAACTGTATGATAGCATAGAGTTTCTGTTTTTTTTGGTACAGAATTGAGTGCCACTGGGTTAGATGTACCTTCTACAGAATCGTTATTTTACCGCTGTAAACTTTTCTGTATGACCTTGAACGACATTGTACTTGCAAAATGGGGGGTTTTAGTGAATTTTTCGTGATTTTTGGCTGCAACACATTTTTCAAAGAGTGAAGTGCAGCAAAATCACTGGTAATAGATCAAGACAAACTGCATATAAATTACTGTTGTTACCTCAAATTTGTGATGTTTAATCTTTGTTCTCGGCTAATCTTATTTTTTTCTGACGTGTAATTTTGCAGGCGGCAAAGTTGGATCCGCATTTCAGTGACACTTTTGTCTACCTTGGCAGATACTACGAGCAAATTGCCAAAGATTTACGGTAAGAAACATTTGTGACTTCAAAGAAGAGCTTTTACCGTGTGCGACGACATCGTAAGTTGTATAATGCAGCATTAGTGTATCATTGCCATATTGTTTGGGTTACATAGAATTTGGCTGCAATGTAGGGATGTGGTACTCAAGGACTGTCCTCGATTTTGGGGACAGCTAGAGGACCAAAATCGAGGTTTTGGCATTTGTTTCATGGTTGTGGTTTTTGTTTTGGCTTTAGCGTCATATCCACTGGCCTTGCCCTCTAGTCACTTATAATAAATTTGTTCTGTGTAGTGAGTTTTATGGTATTTGTTTATACCCACTGAAACATTCATTTTGGCTTGAATAAAATTAACCCGCAGTATATTACTCACTTACTTACTTAATGGCCTTGGCCGTGAAGGCCACTTGCCTGGCGTTGACCTTGTCCTTGAAGACCATTTGTCATGGCCTTGGTTTTGACCATTGCCTTGAAAGTGCTGGCTTTGAACCCATTCTTTTTTAGTGAGCTTAGAGTTTTTCCTGACATCAGGCCATTATGCGCTTTATTGCACAAATACTACTGCTGCTGCTGCTGCTACTGCTAGATGTGTGTGTATGTATGTATTACAGGAAGGCAAAGCGGTGCTATGAGAAAGCGTTTGAGCTGGATAGACAAAGTCCAGATGCTGGAAAGGGCTTAGTTCAGGTTCTGATGAAGCTCAGTGAAAAGGTTTGTTACTGTCCATTTCTCTGTCCGTCTGTATGTTTGTCATGTCCTAGTACCGATTCAAGCTCGGGTGAGATAGAGACTGCAGGTTTCCCCATATGCTAGCGTAGAGTCTCTAGTTTCTTGTGACTTAATTTTTCGCTGCTGGGTAAAAGGATTTCCTACGAATGAGGTAGTCAAAGATGGGCATTTCTTTTGAAGTTGTTATTTCATTGCTGTTAACTCTTCTTGCATGCGAACGGTTGCAGATGCGTTACCCAGTATGAATTGATTGTTTTAAACAGCCAAACTAAGACTGCATTTCACAAGGTAGTGTAGCAACAGTACTGAGGTAGACAAAACTATAGTCATGCACGCCAAGTTTCTTCGTGATGTTGCTTGCCCAAAATTATTAAAATAGGCCAGTGTTTTGCAGAGTTATTACCTCCACCAAGGAGGTAATGTTTTTGCCGGTTTTTGTTTGTTTGTTTGTTTGTTTGTCTGTCTGTCTGTCTGTGAGTCAGCAAGATAACTCGAAAAGTTATGGATGGATCTTTCTGAAATTTTGAAGGTATGTCGGGCATGGCATAAACTACCAGTGATTCAATTTTGGGCGTGATGCGGCAGGAATCCTGGATTCTGGATCACTTTGAAATTTTCGTTACCATTGCGTTAAAGGGGGTATAAGGGAACCGCTGGCAAAACGAAGATGGTGATGCTACCTGGCGAATAGCTTTGCCTTGGCGGAGGTACCTGCGGGATATGACTGCTTTCTAGTTCAAAAAATAAAATTGGTACAGTTTTTTGAGACATGGTGAACTTTGTTTTTCTGTATGTTTCTAGGATGCAGCATTAGACTGTCTTCAGTCTGTTATCGGCAATAAGTGTGCCTCCAGGTAAATTTTCAGTTTTCACCTGTAGTGTCGTAGGGCCTAATGCCTTAAATCACTCAACATAGAAGACTCCTTGACCTTATGGAGTTGAAAATCAGACTGTTAAAATATATGATTAATGCCACAAATTTCATATGCAGTTTGTTTATTTCCAGTGATATTGGTGCAAACTGTTCTTGATTTGTGCGTCGCAGCCTCCACCTGGGAAAATTTACCAACACCTCCTTATTTTGGGGGTTCAACGTTGTTGAAGCTCATCGTGTTGATACCACCAGAAAGCTCATCAGCAGTGCTTGTTGTGGTGCGGCTATGGTTGACCTGACTGTTGATTGGCTGTGACTCAGCGGATGGGCGTGGTTATGGCTGGGTAATTACCGTACTGAGTGCTGATTGGCTGTGACAGCAACAAGTGGGCTTGGCTACAGCTGGGCCTGTGTCACCTGAAGAACAATGATGTCACGGCAGCTATCACGGCTCTGCAAGCGGCGTTACAACAAGACCCCACTTATGGGTATGCTAATCTTCACCATTCACTCTGTTCACTTGGCAGAGATAACCCATGGCACATTGGCCGGGGAGCCAGGAGCCAATTGCTTTTTCATTTAAATTTCGGACTGTCAGAAAATTGTTGGAAAATCTTTTTGTTCGAAAATTTTTGTCTACGAAACAAAATTTGGGGCTGAAACCCCCTTATTTTTGTGAAAATTTAGGTACAGAACTGAAAGTTTTGAAACTTATAATCTCTCTCGTCAGAAATTTGCAGCTGCCTGTCGGAATTCTGTCAGAAATTTGCTTTGTCTGTTGGAAAATTGCAGCATCATGCCCTGCCTACTTTTTTCGTCCACGACATCGCTGGAGATAATATCTCTGCTAAGTGATCAGAATGAATGGCAGAGATTACGTTTTTATCTGATGTGTGTGTCTGTTTGTGCACAGCAGAGGTTAAATGCTAATACACTGTGTCTCAAAAAGAATTATCAGATTTCGATAATTTTTGGTATGCGTATTCCTGACACAACTTGCCATCAAGTGACTGTTCAGTTTTTCACCTCACTTAATGTATGCTTCTGCACTACCTAGGGAAATCAGATCAAACGAAATATGTGTTGAAATAAACAGAAAACCTGGAGAAAACATCCCCGACATTATCGATTGTAACTTGAAGAAAGATTAGGAGCTTTTAATAATTTTTGGCAGAAATATTTTAACACAACTGCCTATTAAATAAGTGTTTTAGTTTTCACCTCACCCAACGTCTGCTTTTGCACTATCTGGGGAAATCAGACCTTGCATAATACATGTTAAAGTGAATGAAAAAACGTCGATAAATTCCATCTATGCTAATCTGTGGGCCCCAACAGTCGGTCTATTACATGTTTTGACTGTCATGCAGCAGTGCGTCTACCAGATAAAGTTTAGGAACGTTTGTGAAGTCAAGAAGTGACTGGTACAGCCTAGATTGGTCTGGAGCAGAACTTCATCGATACTGCTGTCAATGAATGGAGAAAGTGTCTCTTTGCCTGTGTTCACATAGTGGGCCAGCAATTTTACTGCAAGCAGTTGAAAAATAGACAACTGGATGAAACGTCAGCCAAAATGTCAGAAATGTGAACTAAATTTGTTTATACGTGTTATGTTAATTGAGCAATCATATTGCATTGGATAAAAAAGTAATATTTTGCTGGTTGTGTTTTTCTCAGGTAGTGCAGAAACAAACGTTGGGTGAGGTGTGAAATTGAATGGTCATTTGATGGCAAGTTGTGTCAAGAATATTCATACCAAAAATTATCAAAATCTGATAATTGGTTTTCAAGTTACAGTCGAAAATATTGGGGATGTTTTTTTGAGACACAGTGTATATCCAAAATGGTTAAAGCTTTGGATCTCAGATTTGGCATGCATATTTCTAGGGATAGTCCAGACATGACTGCTTAAAATTTTTACTGTGCCATGCTATTGCATGGGGCAATATATTGCCGGAGTGTGATGTCTGATGGACTTGCTTACGTTTTTTTTCATTATTTGTTTTTTCCGCTTTTATATATGTTATTTTTTTTTCATTCAGTTTTTCTTGTCTCAAGCTTTTAGCTTTCCCATAACCATCTGTTTCTGTATTCTATTTATTTGACATAACAGTATTTTACTGCTGCTATATTGCAGTCGTTGCTGGGAGTGCTTGGGAGATGCTTACAAAGCTCGTGGAAGTTACACAACGGCTATGAAAGCGTACACCAAAGCTCTTGACTATGAGCCAGCTAGCCTTTATTGCCAGTACCAGTACGTATGCATTTGCTTATTTATTTTCTGACAGTTTGCTACACTTGTTAAGTCCAGCATTTGAAACCTGCTGCTGTCATATTTGTTGTTGTTGCATTAGGATTGGAAGCATTAAACAGAAGCTGGGTCAGTACTCAGAAGCCGTGGAACTTTACAACGCTATACTCTTGCAATCAGCTGACTATGTGCCAGCATTGCAAGGTAATCAATCATCGTACCAATTTTGTTGTGCTGGATTTGTGATATTTGGCTCACTTTTTGTGTCCCATGACTGCAAATTTCAAAGGTAAAGGTAAAGGTTCGGTAACTTGCTATAGCACTTCTTACATGAGTCATGCCAATCAGATGGGCACACTTCTCCAAAAGTGGCAGCTGATTGGCATGAACTAATGATATACCATAGCACACTATGCAGCCATTTATCGCCTGTGTCAGCGAACAATTGGACCCACAGTTTGCAGCTAGCAGACGTATCACACTAGGCCCTCACCCCATATACCGTAAGTGTACGGCATATCCCGTGTCTGGACGTGTCTTGGCAGTTGCTATACACTAGTATACATGTATGTGCATTGATTTCTTCCATCAGTTTTTTCCCATTGTTCATGCTAAGTTGACCTGAGCACACGCCAGCAATTGCAACTTGCTCATGGTTGTATGCAACATTGTGAAACCAGTACGCCATACAGGGCAGTCAAACGCTGTCCCATATGGGGCTAACTTATTCCTTCTTTCCTTCCAAATGACCTTTGTTTGTTTTATCATCTATACATAGTCAGCCTGAGTTGTGGCATCATTTAGTGTCCATGCTTGATGGCTCTGTGCCATAGATCAGCTGACGAACTGTCAGAATCTCTAATGGATTTGCTCCAGCTGGTTGTTGTGTCGGTGACCTGGTTTACGTTTCCATGAGGTGGTTGTCTGAGTGATGCATTGATGTGGCAGAATAGAGCTTAGTTGTCTGGAACAACCTCTGACAGACAGAAAACACTGAGTATTGGCGTTTTGATGTAAGGTCTGTGATGTTGAAGAAGAAGTAGAGAATTTTGCATCGACAGCACTAGATCGTTTGCATGGTTGCATGCTCATCCCCTTAGTGGCAACCCGAGTCAGTCAGATGGCCGGCTCTATTAACAACCAGCGTCTTTAACCAACTGGGTCAGTATGCCAGCAGTCCTGGTAACAGGGCTTAATGTTAAGCAGAACTCGCCATTTCTTTCCCAGCGGTGGCCATAACCATTGCCATTACTCATTTTGCCTACCCACTGAGGGATGGCCAGGCTGAGTTGGCTTGGGTGGCTTGTTTGAATGCGAAGATAGTATACCTGCAAACAATCATTCATTCCCATGCTAACCTGTCTCAACATGCAGTTACTTCGTTGATGTGACCAACGATGTTACCACTAGGCTATGCCACCAGAAGTAATAATAGAAAGTGTATGTCTGTGTTGACAGGCGTGGGAGAGGCAGAGCTGTATTTAGCTCGCAGTAACATGGCAGACTTCCTACACGCTCGGGCACTACTAAACCTTCAGCAGGCTATCAGCAGCTTCACCAGGTAACTACAACACTATTACTACTACTATTACTGCTGCTGCTGCTGCTACTGCTTAAAGTCAATTTGAATTAGTTCGAAACAATCCGTTTGGTGAATTGACTCAGCAGGATGAATCAAACACGAGCTTTTTTGATTTGACTCACCATATTCATTAAGTATTGAAGCCAGATTCTGTTTTTAAACTCATGTTTTTGTGCACTAGTTGTGCTAACTGCATGATGCTGCTGCTAGTACTACAGCTACTATTACTACTACTGTTACTACTACTATTAAAGAAAGGTTAAAGGTCGCATATAGCTCCTAATGAGCGAACCCATCTCAGAGCTACGGAGCGTCACTTGTCATATGGGATCACACAGTGTTACCTGCCACCCGACAGAGGTGAACGCATCCCGCCTTAACCCCAGCCAGATAGGCCGGTACTCGATTTACTTACCGCGGAGGGATGGAAGGCTGTTTTGACCTACTGTGTGTGTGTGTGTTCAGGGCAGCCAGACTGAGAGCTGATTTGTCTTGTGTCTGGAAATGTCTCGGCGATTGCTTCACGCTTATTCACTGCGTCCCACATCAACTGCTTCCGTCAGTTTACTTATTTATCTATTTATTTGCTTTCTTCTTTATTCTGTGTGTGTAATGCCTTGGTGATTGCTATAACAAGTATATAATGTATATAGTGACTGTTTTCATCAGTTTTTTTGTATTTTATGCAGTTGTTGGCTGCTGCACTTAGCAAGTCTACAGACTGTTTTTGCCTTGATCTTGTGTTCAGAAATTTGGGGCTTGGATTTTCCTATGATGTCTCTACGATCTTCCCAAGTTTCTTTTTAATTGGCAGTATGTTTTTTTACATCAGTAGTTTTTGTTGGGAAAACATCTCGAAGAGAATGACACTGTGCAACATTTACAGAGAACAATGGAGGGAGTTGGTAGCACTGGCGTCTATGACTAAAAGCAGCTGGACCATGATGACCTGACCCCTGACCTCTGACCTGACCCCTGACATGACCCTTCTTGCTGCCCTGACCCGATTAGTAGTTTGTCATTTTGCCAAATTACTTTTGTGCTTATTACCATTTGAAGTTGTGACGACAGTATTGTTATTGTCATTGTCACCTTGTTCGTTTATTTCTCTGTTAGCACAATAACCAATAACTCATGAACTGCTGCAGTTAGCTTGATGAAATTTTGTACAAACATCTACCTTGACAACCACAAGAAAGCTATTGAATTTCAGGGTCATAATTGAAAGGTCAAGGTAACAGGACTAGATTTTCGGATACTTCACCATTGCAACAAATGGCCTTGCTGCTACTGGCTGCTGCTAGGCAGGCCCAGCTATGCCGATAGCTATTAGCTGATGCTGACGTTATTGCCATAAATATTGAATCATGCCACAGTGGTTACCATGGACACTGGACAGCCTTAGTGTTGCATGAGGCTTTGATAGTTTAGATCTTGCTGTTGTTGTTGTTTTCTTCTGGTGCTTGATCAAGGATCATATGCGATCGGCCTCGGTAACTGAGTGCTACTTTGGATTCATTGAACAGAAAAGTGATGGGATCATCTTCATCAAAATGGTGGTTGAGTGCATCTTCCAATACCGGACATTCAGTCATTAAGTGTACCAGCATTTCCTCTGCCTGACTACATCACTGACATGTGGTCGGTTCAGGCTGGTCTTGGTTTCTCGTTATTCTGTTGCGGTACCATGATGTATGTCCTCCTGTACGGAGGCGTGAAAGCAGAGTCCTTTGTAATGTGTAAAGTTCTTTTCTTGATCTCTGTTCACATATGTGGCATGGGGTACTGCTGGTTTGGCCATCCTACTCCATTTGCGGGCACAGTGATGATGGATAACTGTTTTAGCAGTGCTTAAGTCCACTGGTGCTGCTGTCTGTGGTGATGTGGAAGCATCCTTCTCAATACTGTCAGCCCGCATGTTTCCCTTTATCCCGCAGTGACCAGGGATCCACTGAAACGTCAGTTGTGCGTTACCATTTGCTGCTATTTGCTCAACCAGTGAAAGTCCGTGGTGCACAATTTCCTTTGCAAGCTTTTGGATAGCAGATCTAGAGTCAGTATACAGATTCATGTTAGCCTCCTTGGGTACTAAAGACCTTTCCTGGAGTTCAACAACTTTCTGTAATGCGACACTGATTGCTACCATCTCAGCTCGGTATATAGATGTAGTAGAACCAGCAGGCCCCAACAGCAACGTTTTGTTTATGGTGTGAGTGGCTGGTGGTTGTTCCAGGATGAGTGTTCCACGTGAACTAGTAAGTAAAGACTGCTCATCAGCCAATGAGAGGGAAACGGTTCAGCTGCACAAGAGAGAGCTCTTATCTCTAGGCACTCGGTGAGTTGTAGTAGTAATAGTAGTAGTAGTGGTTGTAGTTGTGGGAGTAGTAGTATTAGCAACAGCCACAGCCATGACCACATGTGTCCGTCTATTAAGGCATGGCTTGAGCCATCTTACCTTACCTTATTTTACCTTCAGGTAGACGCCACCCAAAGGCAGCATCTAGCATTTAAACCACCAGGCGGGCCCATTGTGCATCCTCGTAAAGCCAAAGGTTATAGGAATCTCTGTGAAGCTTTGGCAAGCAATATGAGTAGAGGCCAATGTATGTTATGTAACTTGTTACACTCCATATGGCAAAAGCCTAGATAATTATGTCTGTTGAATAAGAGTGCATTACATCTCGGCTTTGGCCACAGATTCGCCTAAGTGGTCGACTTAGGGGTGTCAGCTACGTGTCTGTCTGTCTGTCTGTATGTGTGCTAGCTGCTGGCACATGTCTTGAGCTTGTGTTACCTGTGTGTCTGTTTGTATATCTGTCTGTGTTAGCTGTTATGGCATGGCACTGCAGCAGCAGCCGACCGTGTCGTCCCTGTGGCATGATCTCGGCGTCTGCTACTATCAGATGCTCAAGGTCGTTGAAGGTCGTTGGGTCAAGGTCGTTGCTGGTCAGTGTATGGAAGCTCTGAGGCAGGCGGTGAAACTTGCTCCTGGCAACCATGCTCACTGGAATGCACTCGGCATCCTCTCCGCACACACTGGTAGTACTAGTAGTAGTAATAGTAGTTGTATTAGTAGTACTAGCAGTACTAGTAATACTAGTAGTTGTATTAGTGGTCATAGTCATAGTAGTAGTAATCATAGTCATTGTCGAGTACTGTTAATCGTGCATTGTTTTATTTACCAGTGGATTTCACTCCACCGGTAGTCCACATCTTTGCAAGGCTATGGCTCACTGCGCGCAAAACAAGCTAGTTTACAGCAGTCGTCTTTCACACGGTAGTGTATCAGTGCATCTTTGTTGTGGTGGTGTCTTTAACGACAGTTTTACTGCAAATGTTTTGTGGTGTGCTGGTGAAAGACTTATGAAAATTTGTTGAGAACTGACAGATTTATTACTCGTCACAGCTGTATTCCTAACGTAGCAAAGAGGAGTATATGACGTCACTGTAATGAACATTGATGACACACCGACTGACGACTGACGACTGGCGACCGACCTTAGTTCCTGGAAGAGCCTTCTTGGAAGAACTTCATATGGCCATGTCTTGGCAAGCAGTCATTCGATCCAGTTTCGGTTTGGTTCTAGAGTGGGATAATCAGGAATGGCAGATCGAATTACCACGTGACTGATGATGTCACGTTACCCCAAAAGTTTTTAAGGCTCCATATCTCCAGTCCATACCAAGCTAGATAAACACATGATCACAATGGACCGCCTATAATGACCCCCCAAATTGTGAGTCCAATGGTCACGTGACTATTGACGTTATGTGACAGCAAACGGTCTGAGTCATGACCCCAAAGTTTTTGAGGTTTTACTTCTTATTTTGTTGAATGCCTGGGTTATTGAGTAGACAGGTCGAACGGCTTTTATGGCTTTTGGCATTGGCGGATAATGTGCACAGAGTATACATTAGATTGGTTACAAGCTAAAACATTTCTTGTGATATTAGCATAGTGTACTACATTTGTGAAGCACAGTGTATTTGTATGAATGTATGTTTTAGCTGTTGGAGACTTTGCATTCTCCCAACATTGCTTCATCAAATCCATTCACGCGGACTCAAACGTACGTATACTACTAATACTACTACTACTACAACTACTGCTATGCACCAAGCATGTGAAGATATATAGATTGCATTGGTCTATTAAATCTATCCACACCAACTGAATTTTTTTGCTCAGGTTATTCGCTGACCAAAACCTGAAGCTGAATGCTAAGGTTTGTACTTGGACCAAAGTTTAACTAAACACGGGTAGTCCATATTTAATTTTTAACCACTGAATACAGTTGTGTTGTGTGTCGGTCACAGAATGCGCCTGCATGGACAAACCTCGGACTGATTTATCTGCTCAACGATCACATCGAGGTCTGTAGAGCTGCGTACAGTCGGATGAAAGTTACAGTTTTCAATTTTTCTAAGGGTCTCAAAGCTACGGAACATCACGTGTAATATGAGATCACACAGTGTTACAGCACCGACACTTGTGAATGTGCCTTGCTTTAACTCCAGCCATACAGGCCGGTAATCGATCTGTCTGCCCCAGAAGGATGAAAGGCTGAGTTGATCTGGGTGTTGGTTATGTACCGAGATGGCTGACTTGTCGCAGCCGGTCACAAATCCAAGTAGTAATCGCTTGAAGTTGATCGACCAGGAGTCAAATTCCTGACCTCGCAATCACAAGCCCAACGTTCTATTGCTACACTACCAAGCCGTCCAAAACCGAACTGACTTCATATTTTGAAAAAAGAACTGAAAAGTCTGGTCCCACAGTTTGGTTTTTGCGCCCCTTTGGTACGTTATGTCTGCCATCTGTCCATCACGAAATGTAGTTCGTAACAACAGAATACTTAACTTATCTTATACGTTGCAACTTAAATTTTTTTTGTGTGAAGTTAGGCTATTTTCAGTGAGGTATAGAAGTAAACGAAAGTGGGTGTTTTTTTGTACTGAGCACGATGATATATTTGATACATTTGTGTGTGTGTGCGAGTGTGTGTTTGTTATCACTAGTAGCATCATGGCAGTTGTCTACTCTAAATTTTTGGCTGTCAAAAAACTATCGGAATATCTTTTTGTCTAAAAAATTTTTGCCCCAAAATGCTAAATGTGGACTGAAAACCTTGTACTGGGAAAATGTAGGGGCAAAATTAAGGTATTTAACATGCAGAATTTTCCTTGTCGGAAATTTGCAGCTGTCCATCCAAAAATTGCAACCTTTTGCCCTACCTACTTTTTTAACCCACGACGCCACTGGTTATCACATTTGTGTTTATGTTTGTGTATAAAAGTTGGCCCACGGTGCATTCAAAGTGGCTCAGTCGTTGGATCCTGCGTTCGTTGCCTGCTGGATTGGACAGGTGCGAAATATTGTGTGTCTGTGATTGGTTAAGTAAACATTCTTTTGGTTTTAGATGGATCGGCTTTTGTGATTTTATTTATTCCTATGTACTTTTTTCTAGCGTGGTCTTTATGTCGTCTGTCACATTCATGCACACTGCTGAAACCAGTCGACAGATTTGGATGCCATTTGTTGGGTCCATTGACACATCATGTTAGATGGGCATCCCTTGAATCCCAGGTCTAACCCCCAATCATAACATGCAATTGCAGAATGCTGCTGTCACCTGGGTAAAGAAATGAGCGATGCCATTTTCTGCCAGATTAGTTTCATTCTTGTTATCTCAGTTATTGGAGACTGATAAATGTGGCGGCATCATGGCGCTCCTTTCTCTGTATGATTTTTGGGAATGGACAGAGCTCCCCAGTCCTTCTCAGCCTAAATAAACAGAAGTATACTGTGTGTTATTTCGATTGCTGATGGACTTATTTTTGAAACAGTTTTATAAATATAATATATAATAATAATACATTTCCTACCGAATTAGACTAGTGCTATTCCAAGAACTTGATTTTTAGCTTTTGTTTTCAACTTTCAAGATCTTCATTATCGGGAGTATAATAGTAATAATAATAATAATAATAATAATAATAATAATAATGACTGCACAGACTGACGATCATACCCACCTTTGTATTTCGTAGTTAATTTTAGGCTCCCTCAAGAACGGAGTACCGAGGGTAAAAAAAAAATAATAATAATAATAATAATAATAACCCCACATCACATCATCGCCCCCCAAAACGAGGCGGTAAAAAACATAATCTGACTACGTGTATCAAGAAACGCATTTCAGATTATCGCCGGCAGCCTGTTATCAGCCTCCCGACCCTGCCAAACCTGCGCAGCGAAAGTCAAGTTCTACTGCCACTATGCTAGCTCAAGCGGTCGCGGCTAAGTTGGAGGATGGTAACTTGAAGGCAGCAA